>Ga0206128_1003623_pt1 | contig 12628 bp, 12 predicted proteins | sample Helgoland_Spring_7_FD_148601 | JGI IMG/M metagenome (GOLD analysis project Ga0206128, IMG submission 148601) | Pelagic subsurface seawater microbial communities from Kabeltonne, Helgoland, North Sea - Helgoland_Spring_Bloom_20160426_1 | ecosystem: Environmental > Aquatic > Marine > Epipelagic ...
GGGGCAAATTTCGTTTACTTTAAATATAGATAACACTGCCCTACAAATACTCAAAGATGTTGTTTATAAATTTAATGACCCTGTAGATGGTGAAGTTTATAGGCCTTTTAATGTGCTTCCAAAAGTCTCTGCTAGTATTGCAGAAAAAGTACTAGTATTTGCCGATGAAAACCCTCAAAAGGTTGCTGTGCATGTTAGGGCTGGAAAAGACAACATAGAGGGCACTCTGCAGTTAAATGCTCCAAAGGGATGGGTTGTTTCTCCCCCGCAATTATTTACCCTAGAGCGTCAAGGTGAAACGAGCACCCTATGGTTTACTGTAACTCCACCAAAAAATCAAAGCCAGGGGTATCTAAGACCTTTGATACAAATTGGAGATACCTATTACGACAAAGAATTAATTAATATAGATTACGACCATATCCCCTACCAATCTGTGCTTTTACCAAGCAAAGCCAAGGTTGTAAGAATAAATATCGAAAAAAAAGGACAACATATTGGCTATATTCAAGGAGCTGGTGACGGCGTTGGGCAGAGTTTAGAGCAAATAGGATACAGTGTGACAAATCTTGATGTTACAGAAATTTCAGCCCAAAACCTTAAAGAATATGATGCAGTTGTTGTTGGAGTTAGAGCCTATAATACAATTGCTGCACTAGCTTTTGCACAAAAGGAATTAAACAAATACGTACAGGCTGGAGGTACAATGGTGGTGCAATACAACACAAGTCATAGACTCGTTACAAAACAAATAGCCCCATACGCATTATCACTCTCTAGAGACAGGGTTACAGATGAGTTTGCTCCTGTAACTATTTTAGACCCTAACCACCCTGTATTAAACAGCCCTAATAAAATAACACAGGTAGACTTTAAGGGCTGGGTACAAGAACGAGGGCTCTATTTTCCTAACAAATGGGCAGAGGAGTTTACCCCAATACTAGCAATGAATGATAAAGGAGCTCCACAAACAAAAGGATCTCTTTTGGTGGCCCGCTACGGAAAAGGACACTACGTATATACAGGCCTTAGTTTCTTTAGAGAACTTCCTGCTGGCGTTGCAGGGGCTTATAGGTTATTTGCAAATATTATTTCTATAGGAAAATAGGATTTAAAAAACACATCATGGAAGAACAAAAAACCACTGTATCGAAACAAAAATTTGTGTGGACACAAAAATTTACACTTGTGCTTATTGTAAATGCCATCTATGTAGTACTCTTTTATTTATTAATGAAACACTTTGTATAAATGCAGCAGATAGATTGGTTTATCCTTATCGGGACATTGTTATTTATTGTGTTATATGGCACCTATAAATCAAGGGGTAGCAAAAATGTAACTCAGTATCTAAAGGGAGGAAGTGACTCCAGATGGTGGACCATTGGTCTTAGTGTAATGGCAACACAGGCAAGTGCTATTACTTTTCTATCTACACCAGGGCAAGCCTTTCATAGCGGGATGGGCTTTGTGCAGTTCTATTTTGGACTGCCAATTGCAATGGTTATTATCTGTTTGGTCTTTATACCCATATACCACAGGCTGAAGGTTTTTACTGCCTATGAGTATTTAGAAACTCGTTTTGATCTTAAAACACGTACTCTTACTGCTATCCTTTTTTTAATACAGCGCGGTTTGGCCGCCGGTATTACCATCTTTGCTCCTGCTATTATTTTATCTGCAGTACTGGGCTGGAATCTAGTGATGCTTAATATTATTATTGGGGTACTGGTTATAATATATACTGTAAGTGGCGGCACCAAGGCGGTGAGCGTTACTCAAAAACAACAAATGGCAATTATATTTGGAGGAATGTTTGTGGCATTTTTACTGATATTAAATTACCTGCCCTTGGACATCACATTTACCAAAGCTTTAGAGATTGCTGGTGCAAGCGGGAAAATGGAAATATTAGATTTCTCCTTTGATTTTAATAACAAGTACACTTTTTGGAGTGGTATTATTGGAGGTACGTTTCTTGCACTCTCCTATTTTGGTACAGATCAAAGCCAAGTGCAGCGCTATCTTAGCGGAAAATCTATGAAAGAAATGCAAATGGGCCTGATCTTTAATGGGCTTCTAAAAATACCAATGCAATTCTTTATTCTTTTGGTTGGAGTGATGGTTTTTGTGTTTTACCAATTCAATTCTTCTCCCCTACACTTTAATCCTAGCGCAGTAAACGATGTATTAAACTCTCCCTATGCAGCGCAATACCAAGACCTACAGGATAAAAAAAACACCCTAGAGATTGCCATCAAAGAGCAGCAATTAAACTATGCAGTGTTAGACAACCAGGGGCAAAAACAAACGGTGCTTTTAGATATTAAAGCATTGCAATCACAAGAAGATCAGCTAAGATTAACATCTAAAGAGTTGATAAAAAAAGCAAACCCAAAGGCAGAGACCAATGATAAAGATTATGTCTTTATCCATTTTATTTTAAACAATCTTCCAAGAGGTCTAATTGGCTTACTATTGGCAGTTATCTTAAGCGCCGCAATGTCTTCAACGGCCTCAGAGCTTAATGCTCTAGGCTCTACAACTACCATAGACCTATATAGGCGCAACAATCAAGGAAGGAGTGATAAACACTACCTAAGAGCCTCAAAAGGCTTTACGATGCTCTGGGGAATCATAGCTATTGGGGTTGCCTGTGTGGCCAATTTATTTGAAAACTTAATAGAGCTTGTAAATATAATAGGTTCTATTTTCTACGGAAATGTACTTGGGATTTTCTTGCTTGCCTTCTTCTTTACCTACGTTAAGAGTAGGGCCGTGTTTATTGCCGCTATTATCACCCAAGGAATTATTGTATACATATGGTGGATTGACCTTATGCCTTATTTGTGGCTAAATGTTGTAGGAGCTACCCTAGTAATTGCAATTGCATTTATCTTGCAAGTTGTAAGCCTTGATAAAAACAAAGGTCTTGAAGTGTAAATAGAATACTAATAAAAAAATCCCTTTCAATAACACAAGGTCATTGAAAGGGATTTTAGGTTTTAAAAAGAGAGATTACTTAGCTCCCCATTGTTTTAAAGATTTTTTATTAAGGGCAACATAATCCATGTTTCCAGCTTCCTGAGCTTGAGCCATAGAAGCCTTTGCAGCTTTTATAGCGCCTTTAATATCCCCAGATTTTGCATAAATCAAAGACTGTTGTCTTTTGTACCAAAATGCAGTAGCATTTAAAGCTACAGCAGCGTCAATCCAAGTTTTTGCTTTATTTACATCTTTATCTGCCTCTAGGTAATACACAGCAGCGCTGTAATAATCTGCGGCGCTTGGTGTACCCATTACTTTATCTATACTGGCGCTTACCATTTTATCTGTCATTACATTAAAACCAACAGACACGTAGGTTTTATCCCAAATTATGGCAAGAGTAGCACCGTCAATCTTTATGTCATTTATAGCCATCGTGAAGGTTTCTACACTAGTTGGCATCTGGTAGGTTTTTGCAACAACTTTTGCAACAACTTTTGCATCATCCCACTTCTTTGGTGTTCCCCAGTTTTGAGTATCATTATAAAAATAAACTTCCCAATTTACCGCACCTGGCTTGGTGAAAATTGCATAGGTTCCAGCCTTCACTGTTGCTTCTCCAATCAAAACATCATCACTAAAGGTAATCATAGAGTTTTGGTTTGCACCCGTACGCCACATGGCGTCAAAGGGAACCAAGCCACCAAATATGGTTCTGCCTTTTACAGAAGGTCTAGAATATTTTAAAGTAACATCCGTAAGTCCAACAGTTTGCTCTAGGGTTTGCATTGGGCTTGGCGCAGGTGTTTTAATTTGTGCTTGTGTTACAAGGGCTAACAAGAACATTGCAGTGTATAAAATTATTTTTTTCATTAGAAATAGTTAAGTGTTAATAATGCCGTAAAAATACAAAAAAACAAACTATGACTCTTTATTTAAAAAAGCATAAAAAACATTACAATTTCTGTAGTACCTTTGTGGCATGTCAAAACGTTTTATTTCAGAAATAATAGGAACTTTCGCACTTGTATTTTGTGGTACTGGAGCTATGGTCATTAATGATTTTACAGGTGGCACAGTAACCCATGTTGGTGTAGCAATTACCTTTGGCCTTATTGTTATGGGTATGATTTATGCTTTTGGAGATATTAGTGGCGCCCACATGAACCCAGCCGTTACTATTGGCTTTGCGTATGCTAAAAAATTTCCATGGAAAGAAGTTCCTGCCTATGTTTTGGCGCAGCTCATTGGAGCTTTTCTAGCAAGTGGCATACTATTGTATTTATTTCCAGAAAGTCAAACACTTGGCGCTACCCTGCCAGGTCTCTCTGCACTTAAAGTTTTTATACTTGAAATTATTTTATCCTTTTTCTTGATGGTAGTCATTATAAATGTATCTACAGGATCAAAAGAAATTGGCGTAGTTGCTGGTATTGCCATTGGTAGTGTTGTACTGTTAGAGGCAATGTTTGCTGGCCCCATTACTGGAGCCTCCATGAATCCAGCCCGATCTATAGCGCCCGCTGTAGTCTCTGGAAACATAGCAGATTTATGGATTTATATTCTTGCTCCTATTATTGGTTGTGTGCTGGCTGTGGTAAGCTGCAAGTTAGTGAAAGATGAGCAGTGTTGTGATGAGAATTGCTAAACACCAATTCTTGTTATTAAATTTTAGTGTTATCTTCTTTTCTAGTTATCATACTAATGATGATACTTTATTATCTTAAAGTTTTCAAAATCCTTCTAGTATTACTACCCATCAAAGTATCTTTGGTTTGATATGAATTTTGTACAATTCTAAAATAAAGCTAGCATACTAGCCATATTAAATACCTACATAGCTTTACTGCTTGTTTTTTGATACCATACATGAAGATTTACACACTACACTCCAAGCAACACCTTCCTATTAGCAAGCAACAGGCTTGGGATTTTTTGTCTGATCCTAATAACCTTAAGGCTATTACACCTAAGTATATGGGTTTTATTATAAAATCTGGAGCAGACAGACCCATGTTTGCAGGGCAAATAATACAATACATTGTAACTCCACTACTGGGTATAAAAACAAAATGGGTTACAGAAATCACTCAGGTTGAGAAGGGTGAATATTTTGTTGACCAACAACTCTTTGGCCCCTATGCAATGTGGCATCACAAACACTTTATAAAAGAAATTCCAGGAGGTGTAGAAATGGAAGACATTATAGACTATAAAGTGCCTCTTGGGTGGCTTGGTCAATTAGTGCATCCTATACTTGTAAAGCCGAGACTTGATGAAATATTCAAGTACAGAAAAATGAAATTAATTGAACTTTTTGGGACTATATAATTACCTAACAACACCTTATAACTATGAAAAACATACTTCTTATTGGCGGATCCTACGGAATTGGAGCTGCAATAGCAAAACAACTTAAAGACACTCACAAGGTATATGTAGCCTCTAGAACACAAGAGAACATACCCCAGGGAGTTTCCCATATGGTCTTTGATGCATTAAATGATGATATCTCTACATTACCCTTGCCAGATCAGATAGACGGCCTGGTGTATTGCCCTGGAAGTATCAACCTAAAACCTTTTAAGAGAATAAAACCTCAAACATTCCAAGAAGATCTAGAGGTAAATTTTCTTTCACTAGTTAAAGTACTACAAGGCTTACTTCCAAAGCTTACGGCTTCAAACGGGGCAAGTTTAGTGTTTTTTAGTACTGTTGCTGTTAAAGTAGGTATGCCTTTTCATACCAGCGTATCGGCATCTAAAGGAGCTATAGAGGGATTTGCCAAAGCCTTGGCAGCAGAATATGCTCCAACAATGAGGGTTAATGTTATTGCACCCTCACTTACAGATACTCCCCTAGCTGGACGCCTGCTATCTAGTGATGATAAAAAACAAAGAATGGGAGAAATGCATCCACTAAAAAGAATTGGAACTAGCACAGATATTGCCAATACTGCTTGTTTTTTACTCTCAGAACAATCTAGTTGGATGACAGGACAAGTGCTTGCCATAGATGGTGGAAAATCAACATTACAAACACAATAAAGTGACAGCAACTGTAAATATATTTTGGTTTAGACGTGATTTACGCCTTGAAGACAATGTAGGATTCTCTAAAGCATTACAGGGTAAATCACCTGTTATGCCCATCTTTATTTTTGACACCGAAATTCTAGACAAACTCTCCAAAGATGATGCTAGGGTAAGTTTTATTTACAACACCTTGCAAGATTTAAAGAGCACCTTGCAAGACCATGGAAGTTCTTTGGCTATATATTATGGCAAACCATTAGAGGTCTTTAAAAAATTAACAGCACAATTTAATGTGCAAAATGTAATCACCAATAGAGATTACGAGCCCTATGGCCAAGAGCGAGATCTTGAGATTAAAGAGTATTTAACTACCCTAACCCAACACCAAGATAGTACGGCTCCAATTGGTTTTTATGATTACAAAGACCAAGTTATTTTTGAGAAAGACAGCATTGTAAAGGCAGACAGCACTCCTTATGTTGTGTACACTCCTTATAAAAATAAATGGAAAAGCGTATTTAACCCAGAGACAGACCTAAAAGATTACAAAACAACAATCTATTTTAAAAATCTGTATCAAGACACCACGCTGCAAAACACGACTCTGGAGCAAATGGGTTTTACCACCTCCAGTATAAAGGTACCCAAACACAATACCTCTGCTACTCTTATACAAAACTATGAAGATACCCGTAATTTCCCTGGAGTAGATGGCACTTCACACCTAGGGCCGCATTTACGTTTTGGGACCGTTAGTGTAAGGGCAATGATGAGAAAGGCTATTTCACAAACAAATGAGGTGTTTTGGAGCGAGCTTATTTGGCGAGAATTTTTTATGCAGATATTTTGGCACTTTCCCCACACGCAACAAAAAGCCTTTAGACCAAAGTATGACCGTATTGTATGGCGCAACAACGAACAAGAGTTTGAACACTGGAAAAACGGTACCACAGGCTATGTTTTAGTGGATGCCGGAATGAGAGAACTAAATAAAACTGGACACATGCACAATAGAGTGCGCATGCTAGTTGCAAGTTTTTTGTGTAAACACCTACTTATTGATTGGCGCTGGGGAGAAACCTACTTTGCCTCAAAGCTTCTAGATTATGAGCAATCAAGTAATGTTGGTAATTGGCAATGGGCAGCAGGAAGTGGTGTAGATGCCGCACCTTACTTTAGGATATTTAATCCAATCACCCAGGCAGATAAGTTTGATAAAGACAAAAAGTATATAAAAAAATGGGTGCCTGAGTATGAAACTCAAAAGTATACTGCCATGATTGTAGATCACAAACTTGCCCGCGAGAGATGTCTACAAACCTATAAAAAAGGAATAAACGAATAACTAAAGAGGCTATATTAACTATGTTTTATACGCTGTATTAAAACATAAAAACTTACTTTAGATAGTGCTTTATTTTGATTTACAATAATAACCTGACAATAAAAACCAATAAAGAAACCTTTACAAATACCTAAATTACACTTACTTTTGCCTTTAAGAAATGTAGTGGTAAACAGCGCTCTATAACTTTTACAATAAAAAAGTAATTTGTTTTGTTAATTCAAACCTTTTAGATGGCAAGCAATTGCACTACCACTGCAGTATCAGTAGATACGCATCACAAACCATACAACCGTCATGACAATTAAGACATTCTTTAGCTGCTTACTATTTTTATGTGCAACTGCAGGCTATTCTCAAAACAATACTATACCAGACAATTCAATTGAAGCTCAATTTGTAGAGGTTATTGATAAATCTAATAACTACCAAAAATATAAGGTCATTAAAAGAACCAAACTTGCTGGTTTAAGAAAAAATATTTTAGACTCTATAGAATTACTTGAAAATTCTATCCAGCAAAAAGATGCAACAATCGCATCTCAAAACAACAGCATAACAACTCTAGAGGCCAGTTTAAGTAATACACAAAACAACCTGGAAACCTCTATTGAAAAAGAAGGAACTATTTCCCTTTTTGGAATTACTACTAAAAAAGGCACTTATAACTTTCTACTGTTTTCTACTATAGGGGTCTTGCTTCTTGGGCTTTTATTTTTTATAATTAAATTTAAAAATAGCAACATCATAACAAAACAAACAAATCACAAGCTCTCTGAGATTGAGCAGGAATTTGATAGTTATCGCCAAAAGAAATTAGAAGAGCAGCAAATACTGAGAAGAAAACTACAAGACGAGATAAACAAGAAAAAGTAACTAGTACATCACATTGTATTTTCATAAAAAATCCCAAACACAGTTGTGTTTGGGATTTTTTAAATTATACTATTTAAAAAAGGTAGCTAAGAATCTAATCTAGTAATCTTAGCACCAATGCCGCGAAGACGCTCGTCTATATTTTCATAACCTCGATCTATTTGCTCTATGTTGTGAATAGTACTAGTTCCTTTGGCAGAAAGTGCTGCAATTAACAAAGAAATACCAGCGCGTATATCTGGAGAGACCATGGTAGTGGCCTTTAGCATAGACTCAAAGTTGTGTCCTATAACAGTTGCGCGGTGAGGATCACATAATATAACACGGGCACCCATGTCTATTAGTTTATCTACAAAAAACAATCTGCTTTCAAACATTTTTTGGTGTATAAGCACACTTCCTTTTGCCTGGGTACAAACAACCAGTACAATACTTAATAAATCTGGAGTAAACCCTGGCCACGGAGCATCTGAAACAGTTAGAGTAGAACCATCAATATATCCTTGAATTTCATAACTATCTTGAGATGGTATAAAAATATCATCACCTCTCTTTTCTAGGGTTATTCCTAATTTTCTAAAGGTATCAGGAATGATACCTAAATTTTCCCAACTTACATCTTTAATGGTTATTTCACTATGAGTCATAGCAGCTAAGCCTATCCAACTGCCAATTTCAATCATATCTGGCAATACGCGGTGTGTGCAACCTGTTAAGTGTTCAACACCATCTATTGTGAGCATATTAGAGCCTACACCTTTGATGTCTGCCCCCATAGAGTTTAACATTTTACATAGCTGCTGCAGGTATGGCTCACAAGCGGCGTTGTATATTGTTGTGGTTCCTTTGGCCAAAACTGCTGCCATTACAATGTTAGCAGTTCCAGTAACAGATGCCTGGTCAAGTAACATGTAGCAACCCTTAAGACCCTTTGGAGCCTCAACTCCATAAAAGCGTTCTTCTTTATTATATCTAAAGCTTGCCCCTAATTTAATAAAACCTTCAAAATGTGTGTCTAATCTTCTTCTTCCAATTTTATCACCACCTGGACGTGGTATATATCCTTTACCAAAACGTGCCAAAAGAGGACCAACAATCATGATAGAACCTCGTAATGAACCTCCCTGAGTTTTAAAAAGTTCTGACTTGAGATAGTCAAGGTTAATATCATCTGCCTTAAATGAATATTTACCTTTCCCTAATTTTTGGATTTTAACTCCCAAATTACCCAGGATGCCTATTAATTTGTTTACATCTATAATATCTGGTATGTTCTCTATAATAACCTCTTGGGGTGTTAATAAAACAGCACAGAGTATTTGCAAAACTTCATTTTTTGCACCTTGTGGACGGATTTCACCTTTTAATTTGTGACCTCCTTCGATTTGAAAAGTTCCCATAGCTTTTGGTAAGAAATTTAGTAGCGCTTACGGCCTCTATTGTTATTATTGTTATGCTTTTTGTGTTTATTAGCAGATGTGGTAGCCTTAGTATCACTAAAACGATTTTTTGTTTTAAGTAATATTGAAGAATTTCTAAGAGCTTGTTCACTTTCTTTTAAATTTAACTTTCCGTCAGAAAGTTCAAAGAGATGCGTAAATATGACATCATCTTCAACGGTGTCTTTGTTCCAGTTTAAGAAACATTTTTTCATGTGGTTGGCAATGGTTAATACCAATCCATCTTTTTTATCTCCTTCTTCCCAACCAATAGCTACATCAATCATACGCTTGAGATTATTGCCGTAAAAACGATATTTAGGGAAATTTTGAGGGTACGCTAAACTCAATGGAGGCTCTCTTAGCGCCTCTACAGATGGTTTCTCGTAAGGAGATTCTGCATCAAGTTTAAAATCTGAAATAATAAATAATTGATCCCAAAGTTTATGCTGGAAATCTGCAACATCACGCAGATGAGGGTTTAAATTACCCATTACAGAAATGATACTTTTGGCTTGTTTATTGCGTTTTTCAGGGTCTTGTTCTGCAACAGCCTGATCAACCATTTTCTGGATATGACGACCGTATTCTGGAATAATCAAATGCGGGCGCTCTGTATTATATTCTATATCTGTAAAAAACATGAGTTGTATTTATAAATTGGGGATTGTGTAAATGAAGAAATAATCTGTATTGCAAAATACAAATTTTATAAAGAAATCACTCCTTCCACCTGAGAAACTTGCTTGTATTTCTCAATCACCATCTCTGGGGATGCCATCACTACTTTAATAGAGAGACTGGTGTAGGTGCCTTTGCTGGAATCACGAGTGTTTATTTGAGCATTTGTGCCGTTAAAAATAGCCTCAATTTGTGCTATTTTTTGAGCATTACCCGGCACAATAAATTTGTATAAATAAGGAGCAGGCCATGTTGTATCTCCTTTTAATTGTTCCTGTAATCTGGTGTAAAATTCTTCAGTTTTAGTATCTTTCATATTGTATTTCTTAAGAAATATAAAAGGGTTTGTATAATTAGCGGTTTTAAACAAACCACCAAATAGTATTACACAAAGATACACTTTCAACATCAATATAAAATAACGTACTTTGTGGTTTAGAAATTATTTTTAACATCCATTTTTAGCAGTGAATACAAAAAGAATTGTCATTACAGGAGGCCCTGGCTCTGGAAAAACGACCTTAATAAACCATATAAAGAGTCTTGGTTACTCAACCATGGAAGAGGTCTCACGAGAAATAATAAACGAAGCTAGAAAAGAGGGTATTGACCAACTTTTTTTAACAGACCCCATGCTCTTTAGCCAAAAACTGCTAGAAAGCAGATTGCTTCAATTTGAAAAGGCTAAAGACCTAGACACAGATTATGTGTTTTATGACAGGGCTACTCCAGATATCACAGCATACATGGACTTTATAGGTTCCCAGTACACTCCTGAATTTGAGAAGCCTTGCTACACCCATCTTTACGACTGTGTTTTTTTACTTCCACCTTGGGAGCTTATCTACACAAAAGACAATGAGCGTTACGAAACTTTTGCCCAAGCAAAAGAAATATACAAATCATTGTGTGATGGCTATAAAAAATACGGCTATACTATTATTGAAGTGCCGCAAGCAGGTATTGAGCAGCGAAGTGATTTCATTTTTAACTACCTAAAAAACACCTTCTGAAAAAACCCCTTGACATATTACAAAAATACTGGGGCCATACTAGTTTTAGACCAAAGCAAGAAGCCATAATCACCTCTGTTATGGACGGTAAAGACACCGTAGCGCTGCTGCCTACTGGTGGTGGGAAATCTATTTGTTTTCAAATTCCTTCCCTAGCACAAGAAGGTATTTGTATTGTTATATCTCCCCTTGTAGCCTTGATGACAGATCAAGTAAAGAGTTTAAAAGAAAAAGGTATTAAAGCACTTGCTATTACTGGAGGAAAATCATTTACAGAGGTAAACACGCTGCTGGACAATGCTAGCTTCGGAAATTATAAATTTCTTTACATTTCGCCAGAGAGATTACAACAAGAACTTGTCCAAAACACCATTAAGCGCATGAATGTAAACTGCATCGCTGTGGATGAGGCGCATTGTATTTCTCAGTGGGGAAATGATTTTAGACCCGCCTATAAAAACATTAGTATTTTAAGAGAATTACAACCCCTCTCTCCTATTATAGCCCTTACAGCAACTGCAACACCACAGGTGCTAAAGGACACTATCAAAGAGCTAGAGATGGAGCTTCCAGCGGTGTTTCAGGATTCTTTTGTACGCCCCAACATAGCTTACAATACCTTGGAAGTAGAAGATAAATTATACCATATACAACAACTACTTACATCAAATAAAAAAGAAGCCATCATATATGTAAGGACTAGAAGAAGCGCCGTTGAAACAAGCAGTCACTTAAACAGTCTTGGCATTAAAAGTGATTTTTTTCATGGAGGTATTCCTGCCAATGAAAAAACAAAAAAATTAGAAGCCTGGAAAAATGGTTCTTCACCAACCATAGTAGCCACGAGTGCTTTTGGTATGGGAATAGATTTAGCAACCGTAGCACACGTTATACATATACAACTACCAGAGAGTTTGGAGAGCTACTTTCAAGAAGCAGGTCGCGCTGGTAGAGATGGCAATAGGGCAACAGCAACCATACTATACAACCCCTACGATAAACAATTAGTAACAAAGCAATTTATAGCATCTTTGGCAGATGTAGATTTGCTGAAATTTATATATAAAAAATTAAATAATTACCTTCAAATCTCATACGGAGAAGGCGTTTTTACGACTCATGGTTTTAATTTTGAAGACTTTTGTAAAACCTATTCTCTAAATACCCTCCAGGTTTTTAATGGCTTAAACACCTTAGATAGGCTTGGTGTCTTGCAACTCTCCAAGGAGTTTGGACGCACCAGTAAGTTGA
>Ga0206128_1003640_pt1 | contig 12583 bp, 13 predicted proteins | sample Helgoland_Spring_7_FD_148601 | JGI IMG/M metagenome (GOLD analysis project Ga0206128, IMG submission 148601) | Pelagic subsurface seawater microbial communities from Kabeltonne, Helgoland, North Sea - Helgoland_Spring_Bloom_20160426_1 | ecosystem: Environmental > Aquatic > Marine > Epipelagic ...
GGGGATAGTGCTTCCGCGCCTGCTGTTACGCCTGCTGCTGTGTCTGAATAACGAACACGTAGCGTGTGGATTTGACCTACTGGACCTGTCATTGGCTGAACACCAATGATTTCGTTTGCAATAACTGTTGGCATAACGCGGCGGATAACTGGTAGGATCACTTTGTTTAGTGTCGCAATGTTACCTGACTGTGTTGCGCCTGCTGTTGCTGACTCGTTAAGAGCAACTTTTGTATTTTCTAGAACTGATGACATTACGTCACGCTTTGTTCCTTCTAGACCTTCTAGAAGTGCTTCACGTGTTGTGTCCCAGTTGTTACCTTCAAAAAGATTATCCATCTCTTTATCTCCTGTAATAAGTGTTTATAGTCCTGCTAATTTCTTTAGCACAACAATATTAGCATCGTCACTTGATGGCGCTTGTGTATCAACAGATACTCCACGGTCACCAGTATGTTCTGTAACTTTGCTTTCAGTTAGGGTTGTTTTTGTTTCTGCTTGCGCAGTAACATTTTCATTTAAAACTGCTGGTAGATACTTCTTAAAAGCAGCCTTTAGTTTTGAAGTTTTTACTGATTCTAATAAGTCAGACATTACTCTGCGTTTCTCGCCTGCTAATGGTGCTAATAGAGAATCCATCTCAGTCTTACGAGACATACGATCTTCCATTACACGCTGCTTGCGTGATGCTTCAGTAATAGCTGCTTCTTTATCAGCAATCATTTCTTCTAGTTCTGCAACTTTTTGCGCAGATTCGTTTAGTTTACCGTTCATTTTTGCTACTTCAGTGCCCTCATTCAATTGTGATGACATGAATTCGCCAGCAAATGCTTCAAACAACTTACGACCAAATTCGTTTTCTTTGGCTGCAGTAATGTCTTCTTTAAGTGCTGTTAGTTCTGAACGTAGAGCATTAGAAATTGTATTTTCTACTAACTCTGCTGAACGTTTAACAAATGACTCTTTTGTTTTCAAAAGTAGTTCTTTGCCTTCTGCTACCATGCGTACTTTAGTTTCTACTAATTCACGCTTGTCATTGTGGAACTCTGCTAATTCACGTGCAAGTTGTTTTGTAACAAACTCTTTAGTTTTATCTAAATTTTCTGCTACTTTTGTACGATCATCACGTAGTTCTTTGACTTCGGTTGCAAGTTGAGAAGTAATGAATTTTTCAAGGATTTTAGCGTGTTCAGAAATTGCTTTCTTATACTTAACTCGTTCTGCGATTAGAGTTTCGCGATCTTCTTTAAATTCTTCCATTTCAGCACGGATTGCTGTTTCCAACATATTATCCATTGCTTCAACGATAACACCTTTATCGTGTTCGAATTTCTGTGCGAATTCTTCACGCAACTCGGCTGTAATTTCCTCTCTTGCTTCATTTAGTTTTGCTTCCATAGCCTCAGTAATAGCGGCACCAGCCTCTTCGGATAGTACGCCGGACTCTAGAAGGTTAGCAAGGATTTCGTTTGCCATTGTTGCTTCTCCTGTTAAAGTTTCAATTCACGAATGAATTTAACAATTTGTTCTGATAAGTGCTGTTGCGCAGCCTTATCACTGTGTGCATGTTGTGCGAGTTTCCAAGCTTGGTAACCGCCTTTCATGTTCATCAATCCCTCGTAGATCGCCTTCGGGTACGCCTCAGGTGCACTCGGTTGCGCTACGATATCTACTGTGACAATTTCGAAGTTTTTCACATTTCCACTGTTATCAACTTCACCAGAACCTCTTGATGAGACACCCAAAGTAGCGCCTGATTCGATTAATGTTCTAATGATGTTACCCATGGGTGTAGGAACAATTTTCAATTTGCCATAGCCGTTGGGACCATCCATCCACATATTCTCAATCATATGAGATACACGGTCAACATTTACTGTTAACTCTGGTGGGTGGTCACATTCTCCAAGAACTGGAAAGCCTTCAGAAATTTTCTTCTGGACACTTTCCACTGCTCTTGAGATTTCAGAAACTGGATAAACACGTTGGTTAGCATTTTTAACGCCGCCTTGGACGAAAATGCCTTCCATGAACATACTCTTTTCACCATTGTCATTCTCAACGATGCGTGATTGTACACCCGCTTGATTATGAGATAGCGTTTCAATAAGTATTGTCATTGTATTTCTCCTGATCTCTGTGGATTACTTTGCAGGTTTCATTGCCGGTGCAGATTTATTACCTGACACGTTAACGTTGCCTGTATTCATATCTTTTGCTGCTTCACCTGTGCCGCCTGATGTGTTACCATCATTGGTTTTTACTGGTGCTGCATTTGAATCATCGCCTGGACGCTTTGCGTTTGCATTGACTGTTGATGCTACACTGTCGCCATCATCACCTTCTGATGCTGATACTGGTGTGACATATTCGTTCAACTCTTCATCGTCTACTGACTCTTCTAAGTCTTCATCGTCTGATTCTTCTAGTTCTAATTCGAATGATTCATCCATGTCTTCATCTGAATCATCTTCCATGTCCATATCCATGTCCATGTCATCTTCTTCATCTGAGTCATCGCCTGCCATAATTTTTTCAAATTCTGCTTCAAGGTCTGCTAATGCACCCTCTAGATCATCAACACGTGATTCAACATCGTCATCTGAGCCTGCATCATCATCACCCATTTCTAGATCATCTAATGCTTCGTCGTCATCCATTTCATCTTCGTCATAAAATTCTTCAGATTCAATTTCTTCTGCATCTGATTCAATTTCCGAAGTTACATCGTCATCTTCTTCAAACGATTCGTCTAGTTCTTCTTCAGACTCGTCTAGGTCCTCAAGGTCTTCTTCTACAACTTCATCACTTTCGTTCAAAAGTTCCTCGTGGATTTGACGAGCATTTTCTACGATAAAATCATGTAGTAGCTCTTCTGCTGCTGCACGTTCTTCGTTGATAAGAAGTTCTAGGACTTGTTCTAGTTTGCTTCTTGACATATTAAGTCTCCTTATCTTAAATTAAGCCACGCCAAAATAATAGTGGCAAGGTTGTAGAAACACTCCTGTTTCAAAAGTATTTATAACTAAATTTTTTTTTGTTAGGTAAATAGCAAAAAAACGGCTATTTTTAGCCGTTTTTTTGTCGTAGAGATATTTAGTTCACTTCATATAGTTTTAACATACAATATAATTAAATTTTATAGTTCTGGCGTTTCACTGTCAGAAGATCCACCATATTGTGTTTTTATCTGCATAGACTTATGTAATTTCTCATAATTACGATGATCCCGTATCTTTCTAAGTTTAGAAAGTTGTCTTAAAGTCAGCCTAATAGTTCGGGTGTCGCTTAATTTAGCAACAATCGACTTATCTTCTTCTGGTGAATAATTTTCTGTTAGTTCAATATATCTCATAATACTATTTATGCTTCTGTGTCGGTTTCTGCATTTTCTGAGCCATCTATAACCGAACCATCCTCAGTAGTATCATCCAGATCATCAATGTCATCAAAATCATTTTGATTAAAGTCATCTTCCGTCGGAACTGAACCTATATCTTTCATACCAAACCCTGCGTCACCCTTGTCTAAATCATTTTCTTCACGCCACATACGCTCATTTTCTAAGATTTCATCTTTGGATAATCCTAAGAAACGTTCAAGTGCAAATCTCTTACTAATGTAATCAGCACCTTCAATACTAGAAAACACATTCATTGCAACCTGATCAACTTCTGCCTGACGGAATTTGCCAAAGTTTTGAGGATCATTGAATTTTATATTGAATAACGAACTATCAACTTGAACACCACGATGTTTTAAAAACATTTTAAATTCATTATCAAATTCTTCTATAATTAATGCTTGAATTCGTTCACAAAACTTTGTAAATCTAAATTCTTCAATCATTGCAGTGCCTACACGACCATCATTGTAAATACCACTATCTGCACCTTGTCCCATGTATGATGTCGGAACACGCAATCCACGCATCAACTTGTCATTAAAATATTTCAGATCGTCGATCTGTCCTAAGTTCTCTCCACCAGGAAGAGTTTCAACTTTAGACCCACGACCTTCAGCAGTTTGTGCAAAGAAATAATCTTCCATAATCGATAACGGATTATATGCACTATCAGTTATATTTTGACCACCGCCTGTCTTAGATGGAATACGTCTTTGATGTATATCACCTTTAATACGTTCAAGATGTGCACGGGCTTTATGTGTTGGCATTGAGCCAACATCGATGTAGAAAACACGGCGTTCGGGCGCACGTTGCACACGATAGATTAATATAGCATCTTCAAGTAATTCTTTTTGTTTGTATACTTTAAAAATTGGCTCCAATATTGAATTACCAAACGGCCAAAACCCATCAACACCCTCACTTAGTGAAATATGAATAACATGATTTGCATCAACAGGAGTAGATTTTTGCTCATTAGCATATCGTGCACCAGCACCACCACTATAACCCTGCATAGTATTGCCATTCAAAGATGGTGCACCCATTGAACCTACACCATGATTTGTTAATTTACTTTGATCCGCCGTAACATTCATACTTTCGATATTAATATCCATATCTTTAATATAGTATGCTTCTACCTTCTTGCCTTTGCCTTCATTAACAATTACTTTATCAACTTTTGCAGGATCAACCCAAAACAATTTATATGTTTCTGGATCACGTACAAACATTTGATCTCCGTATTTTATTGCGTTTCTAAAAATACGAAATATTCTTTTATTCATATTATTCAAACTTACCCATTGTCTAAGTGTACGTTCAATTACATCACTTTCACTTTCAGTGGGATCGTCGTTGAAATTTATGGCGAATGGGATATTACTTTGCTCATTCTTTAGTGTTGAAAATTCTGCAATAATATCAAGTGCAGCATTAACTTCACTATCTAAGTCCATTTGATCATACTGTCCATATCTCTGAACACGATTTGGCTGACCTTGATAAACTTCTGGCAACCAACTACTATATCGTTTATTGGAAGCATCACCGCCATTGTCCGTATTAGATGATGTGTCACGTTGTGGTAGACCATCATATGTTTTAAAATATTTTTTCCAAGTTGCCATTTTTGCTTCCTATAATTTTTTATTATAACATAGTATTTAACATATGTCAATAGTATTAGTTAATTTAATGCTTTAACAAGTCCTCGTAGTTCTGTAACCAATCTACTAATATCATTGTTGTACACTTTTTCTTCTGAAGTTAGATCACGCTTAGAAGGCGAAGTGAGTGGGTTTATGTTTTCTGTAGATTTTTTCGAGTCTTCTAATGCTTTAAGTAACTTCTTAAAAATTTCTAAATCACCATCATTTTTAATTTGCTTTAAGGTTTCGATTGTTTCTGCACGATTACTTTCTAATGACCCTGAGTTTTTTAATAGTTTTTCTATGCTGCTTTGCCTGCTAAAGTCAAATTTTGCAATAGTGGTAGAAAATTTATCCTGTATCTGCTGAGTGTTGTCTTTTCTTATCCCAGATAGTACTTCTTCTGCATTGCTATGATCTGTGCTCATCATCGTCGATGATACTGTTGCAGACCCAATCGTCGATAATTCTCCATTTCGAATCTGGAATTCCAGAATTTTGTCAATTTTTTTATTAAATGCATACTTTGCATCAGATTCGTCGTTCATTTCATCTGATGAATCTTGGGCATCTCTGTTCGTTTTTTCTGCGTTGGCAGCACCTACGACATCCAGCGCCGCCACCGCATCTGTTCGATCAGGCGGCGAGACTGTAACAGGTGCAGGTGCTACTTTATTATTTTCTAAGGCTACTTTTAAACCACTTGTCAACGCTTCTGTTAATGTAGCAAGATCATTCGCCGTTAACTTATCAGATTTATTTTCTATTTCTGTTCTTGCGCTTGCGTTTCTTGCTTCTAATTCACTAATTTTCAGTTCTGCCGCTCTGATAGACGATTTTTCTTTTGCCTTGGGCCCCCCCTCATCTGTGCCGTTGTTAATTGCTTCTATATCGTTTTTTAAAGATTCAATTTTAGCATCATTATATTCTATATTTTGAACTCTATCTAATAATGTTGCTTGTAATTTTGCACTTTTCTCCGCCCGCTGTTGTGCTTTTTTATCTGCATTTTCTTGTCTTTGTCTCTCATCTTCCGGATTTACAGGCAAAGATGTGGCTTTGCCACTTATAAAGTCATTGTAACCACGAATTGTGGCTTCTAATTTTGCTATATTTTTTCTCTGTTCTTCTGCCTGTTCTTCTGCTGTTGAAAAAGAAAATAACTTATTTAATATGCCGCCAGTGTTCTGCCCGCTTTCGTTTTTTTCCAACAATAATTTTGCGTTTTCTAGTTTTTTAATGCTTTCACTTCTTAGTGATTTAGCCTCTTTAATATTTTCGTTGTCTTCTATATTGGCGCCCATTGCTTCTGCAAGATTCCTCAATGCTTCTGTATTCGCATTCAAAGGTAACTCAGTGCCTACGAATTTGTTAGCAACACTTAACAACCCAACCCCTACTTTTCCCATTATAGATTCAACGCCAGTAGTTACATCCATAAGGGCACCACCATAATCCTGTGCAAGACCTGTGCCCATTTTTCTCAATTCATTCGTTTTATTCAATAGTACCGCATTTAATTCACCCAAATTTTCTGCAATATCAGCAGATTCAATCAATACGTTCTGAACTGATTCTCCTGCAATTACTTGCTGTCTGAAAATTTCTTTAGCAGTAATCGCGGTATTATCTTCTGCGGTCAGTCCGATCTCTCCTGCGTTTGCTTTATTGATATTTTCCTGAAGTTCCGCCGCTTGAGCAATAAGTAACTGTGAATTTCCACTGTTTGTAAGTACTAGTGCTTTATTATCTTTTCCAAATTCAATCAATCCCTGTAATTGTGGTCCAAGTTGTGAATACATCTCCATTGCAGCATCTGTTCCTTGCGTTCTTCCAACATCAGCCAGTTTTGTTATGATGGGTATTAACTGTTGTCCTATAACATCACCCTGTAACATTTGTCCAATCTCTGTCATTAAGAACTCTTGTGTGCTACCGGCTGCAAGTGCGGTCCCAATGCCTTGTCCTAACATTGTTTGATCACCTCCAAATTTACCAACCATAGCAGTAACTGTTTCTCTGCGGTCAGGCTCTAGTAATGCCAGCATTGATGCAAATTTATCTTGCTTTAATGTGTCTTTAATCATATTGGCGGCATCTTGAAGATTTATATTCATTGTATTCGATGTGGATACAACATTTTTCATAAAGTCATCCATACCACTACGCATTTGTGTATCAGATAATTGATCTAATTGACCTATTGTTCTAAGAGATTCCATATAAGTACCTGCAATTTCAGCAACTTCCCTGAATTCCATGCCGTACCTTTGCATCATATTGCCACCATCTTTGCCGCTTTGTGCGAGTTGATTCGAAAATAGCATTGATGCCTCTACTCCTCGTACACCAACTGCTTGGGCAAATTGTTGTGTAAACTGTTGTGCCTCACCAAATGTGAAATTAGCACCAGAAATAGTTTTAGAAAGATTTATTAGCCCTGCAGACGCCGTGTCCATTCCTGCCATCAAACCGGATTGTCTTATTTCTTGTGCCATGTCGAATCTCTGATCCGCACCTTCTCGGACCATTGCGTTCATTGCCTTAGAACCGCTATATGCCGCACTCAATATTCCAACAACATTTACTATAGAATCTTTAGCTTCTTTAAAGTTTTGAGACACAGTATCAAATGATGCTGCCATCCTAGCCTCAGCTTCAGATTTGCCACCACCATCTTTGCTCATTTTTTGTTTAACATTTCTCTCGAATGCTTTGTCACGTTTTAATTGTTCAGTTTGTTCTCTTGCAATTTTGTTTCCTGATATTAACAAGTCTTTCATTGAACTAAAGATGGACATCGTCTTCATTTCGCTTGTTTTTTCATTTGCCGTATTTTGTTCAATTGCGTTAGTAATCTTTTCGTTAGAGCCAAGTAATTCTTTTAATGTACTTTCAGCAGATTTATCACCAGTAGATATTTTACCTAGTGCCGCAACGATTTGTTGATTTGATGAATCAGTTCCACCAAATCCACTGCGCAGTGCATCTAAAATTTGTTGCTGCGTTATTTCATTGCTCCATTCTGGAACACCTGGTCCTAACCCAGCAATATAGATATCATTTTCTGCCATTACTATTTCTCACTTTTTTAGTTATATTAGTATATAATTAAATGATTAAATACTATTATAATAAATACATTTATCAAGTGTATTTATCATCAGAAAAGGAAATAGAATGACTTCTGAAAATCCGTTACAAAAATATTTTAGACAACCCAAGATATACGTTAAACTGCCAACTGGTGGCAAATTTAATCCAGAATTAGAAACTACGATTTTAGATGAGATTGCAGTATGTTCAATGTCTGCAATTGATGAAATAACACTAAAAAATCCAGACGCATTATTAAATGGCGAAGCTATGAATAGTGTAATAAAAAGTTGTGTTCCTGCAATCAAAAATCCTATGAAACTATGTAATATTGATATCGAAGCATTATTTTTAGCAATTCAATATGCAACATATCATGATAATATCACACATCAACATAAATGTTTAAATTGTAGTGAAATTACTGAATACAAAATAAATGTAGAAGACATGTTGAGTCGTTTTCCAGAAATAGATTATATAGATCCTATATTATATGAGGATATTAACATACATGTTAGGCCTCCAACGTTGGAAAATATCTCTCGTATGGCACTAATTGAATTAGAACAACAGAGAATTATTAGAAATTTTCAAGAAACAGACAGGGATTTCAAACAAGAAGAAAATAGTGATTTACTAGTTGCACAACGTTTTTATAATAGTTTTAAAAAAATTGCAACATTCAATGTTGATATGTTGGCAAATACAATCGGCAAGATCGAAACTCCAGAAGGAGAGATAACAAATCAAAGTATTATTAATGATTTTTTACAGAATGTTCCTGCATCCGTTGTTACTAAACTAAACAAGGCGGTAGAAACACTTATCAAAAAACCAGAGGATGTGAATAAAATGAATTTTACATGCGAATCCTGTGGACAAAAAGACATAGTTTATATGGAGATGAATCCTGTAAATTTTTCAGAAGCTGGCTCGTAACTGCCAGCCCTGCAGAAGTAGAAACAAAATCACAAAATTATCACAAAGAACTTGATATGTTTCATAAGGGCATGTTAAAATTGTCCTGGTATATGAGAGGCGGAGTAAGCATTTCTGAAATACATGACATGCCAGCAGAACATATAGGTCATCTTAATTCAATAATTGATGACAACTTCGAAATGAGTAAAAAAGCAGGTACGCCAATTTTATAAAAAATAACACTTGCTTTTGATTCAATAATGTAGTATACTGATTCGTATAATACTAATAATAAAACTAATATATAAATATTCATCTAATAAAAAACTAATAATGGCAAAAATCACATGGCTAATACAATGCGTAACATAGTGGAACTGTTGATTGGGTTGCCAATCCGGGATTGCATCTGCCAGCCTTAAAGCTGTTGCCGTTAGACTAGTGGGGATGAATTCCCACATTCTTCTCGTTAACCACACATAAGAGTATTCGTAGTATATAACATTCTTGACTCTAAAGGCCAAGGATGACCAGTATTATGTGCACTATGCACAAACCGATGATGGGCTGCTATAGCACTATCGACTTCATAATTCAATTTTTAATGTGTATAAATTATGAGGTGCCGTTGATCCGAAAGGAGCAATATCGACTGAAGGGGGAATCGTCAACCGACCCCGCTGTATCTGGCAGCTAGTTCGAACACATTAGGTACAAACTAAGGACAGGATTATTCTGTTTAATGGTTTTTGCAATTGTCCTGGAAGCAGGGCAATTGTGGGCACTTCACAGGACAGAATATATAATATTATTATAAATTATATTAATAAAAATAAATACTGAATTATTTGAATGAGTGTAACGAATGAAAATAATGAAAGTATTAGGTCTTTAGACCTATTAATGAATACCAAAACATTATATTACGATTATGTATATTAATATTATATAGAAATGGATAGATATGGCAAGTAAAAGTAAGACAAAGGGAAGTAGTTATGAACGTGATGTAGCTAAATTTCTAAGTGAGAAATATGGTGATAGTTTTGTACGTGTTCCAAATAGCGGCGCTTACATTGGTGGTAGTAATTTTCATCGTGCACAGCATCTTAGTGAAGGCCAAGTGCGTAGTTTTAAGGGAGATATTATACCACCCGATGATTGGAAGTATTTCAATTGTGAGTGTAAAAATTATGCAGATTTTACATTTCATCATTTTTTCATGGATAAACATATACCGATCTTAGATGATTGGATAGAACAATGCCTTGACGTTGCCGAAGATAACGATGTAAATATTATGTTTATAAAAATCACACGCAAAGGACAATTTGTGTGTTATCCTGAATGTATGTTTCATGCAGGATTTACAACAACCAATTATACTATCTACGAAAGTGCAAAGCACGGTAAATGGATTTTTTCTGGTTGGGATTCATTTTGGATGAAGAATACAAACAAGATTAAAGATGCATGTGTCAATGGATTTGAAAGTAATTCGTTTTATTAATATGTCAAAAAAACTCCGTAAATATACAAACTTGTCATAGTTATTAGCATACTAACTGTTAGTGAGGGCCAAAAGGCATATATTGATACTAAAAATGCGAATAACGGAAAAAATACCAAACTAATTATAATGAATGCTATTGCTTGTTTTGATAATTCTACAAATACTGCCGTATCAACCCCACTATAGTACATGAAAATTAAACTAATAACTGTTGTTAGAGGTAATCCCAAAATCAAAGCGCCCAACGTAGGATTTCCACGCTGGGCCAATGTAACTACGCTGGCGATAATTATCCCACCAACAATTGATTTGAGTATAAATTCCATTAGTCTTCTTTTGGAATTTTTCTTTTTGGTGGCTTTCGAAACTTGTATTTCATATCCGCTGCATCAGTTCCTAATCCCTCAGGAATAGATTCTATTTTTCCACCCCTTTTCAAAAATTCTTGTACTGCCAGTTCTGCATCATTGCGTTCTTTTGTTGACTTTTCTGTAGGTTGGCGTGTAATACTCATAAGTTTATCCTCTATTAGTGGTTATCATATATTTATCGTTGTATATTATAAATTGTTCACTAAAATACAAAACCCACCTATTAGGTGGGTTTTGGTCCCATAATGGGACTAACATAAAAAGAAATTGTAATGAGAGTGGGTGAGGGTAACAATTAATCTCTTTATGATATGACTTTATTATAACATACTACTGTATGTATGTCAAGTATTTTTACAAATTATTTTTCTTTTCTTGGATTTCTGCTCGTCGGGTCTTGGTTAGTTTACCAATTTCTCCAAGTGCTTTTCTTGCACGTGCAGCGGCGGCTTTAACACCCTTTTCTTCAAATGATGTATGCTCTTTTGTATATACTTCGATTTGTTCTAAAATTTGTTCATGTAATGTCATAATTTTTCTCCTAAATGACTGTATCTAATTCAACACCGGGTTCTAGTGTTTCTGTTTCTTGTGAAAATGTAGTGAACCCGTTTTCCTTTACTACATTCAATACATCACTTACACGTCCTACTAGTTCATCACGGTGTGATACTAAGAACAATGATCGTCCACTTTCTCTAACCATCTTTTTAAGAACTGCAAGTGATGCTTCAACACCATTGGTGTCCATTCCACTGTCAATAAGTTCATCAATGAATAATACATTGATTGTGCTATACAGTGATTCGAAAATATCACGGAATGCCCATGATAAACCTAGAATAAGTCTATTACGTTCTCCTCTTGATAAATTATCAAAATCCAAATCTCTACCTAATTCAGTAATCTCTACAGTGAGATCACTTTGAAACCGCACTTCATGTGGAAGTCCTAATTTATCCAAATAAGTTTGTAGTCTTGTATTTAGAAAACTTAGGTTTTGATCGATAATCTTCTTTCTAATAAAACTGTCTTTGTTTGTTAATAACTTCATAAGAAATTCTTGATGTTCACGATATGAAATCAATGTGTTCATATTTGTATAGTCCAACTCTTCAAGTGCACTATCTCTCATTTCATTAATTTGATCTTCATATGGATCTTCTGCTAGTTTTTTTTGTTCAATTTGTTCTTCTAGCAATCTAACTGAATTTTGATGTTCATATGCATCATTTACTGTTTTATAAAATACTGATGGCTTACTACCTATTTCGCCAATTTCTGTGACAATAGTTTCATGTTCTATCAACTGTTTATTATTTGTAAGTAGTTGCATAGTTGCTTCTTGCTTTTGTTCTTCTTTAGAAGCAAGAATGCTTTCTTGTTTATCGTCGTGCATTTCCTGACCACAAGCATAACAAGTATGTTCTTTCAACAATTTGATTTCGTTTTCAAGTTTAGAAATAACTTTTTCTTGTTTCTTATCGTCAGATTCAATACTATTAATCCAACGTACTGCTTCATCTAAACGAGTTTTCTTTTCATGGTACTCTAATATAAGAGTATGATTTGTAATCTCTTCATCTATATCTATATGAGATAAAGAATCCAATCCACTT
>Ga0206128_1003642_pt1 | contig 12580 bp, 17 predicted proteins | sample Helgoland_Spring_7_FD_148601 | JGI IMG/M metagenome (GOLD analysis project Ga0206128, IMG submission 148601) | Pelagic subsurface seawater microbial communities from Kabeltonne, Helgoland, North Sea - Helgoland_Spring_Bloom_20160426_1 | ecosystem: Environmental > Aquatic > Marine > Epipelagic ...
TTTCCAGTATCACTTACTGGACTAGCACCAACTCTAACTGGTAATGGTATGATTTTTAAATTTGCGGTAGAGCATGGACAAGCATTTGAACGTAGCGGTGATAATGTTGCATTACTTAAAGAAATATTCTACGGTGTAGATATTAATGGTGTACCATTAGATCCTATTACAATAGAATTTGAGATGTCTGAATTATTATAGTTCTACATTCTATTGAGCGCCCACTACCTAGTATGGTCTTGGAATCATTCATGTAATAGAATAGAATGTGGAGATACCCCATTAAGCAGTGAATGTAAAGAAAAAACCCAGTTTTTACTGGGTTTTTTTATTGGTATATATTTTGTTAAGATATAAATGATAAATACATATAACATTTGGTGGAGAAGAACAATGTCTATAAATGAACCACAGTTAGCGGCACTTGAAATGCAAAGTTTAGAAACGCATGTTGCTGTTAATCATGAGAGATTCAAGAAATTGGATGAATCAATTGGAAGATTAGAAGCATTGGTAGAACGCCAAACATTAGATACAAAGGAACAATTTTCAGAGTTAAAGAAGATAGTTGTTTGGGCAAGTTCAACATTATTTGGAACATTGCTAATTGCACTATTGACTTCTGTGTTTAAGGTGATATAATGCTTATAGAAGAAATTGTAAAAACTGATGAAGAATTTTATGAAGCAAAACTAGTTTATGCACGGAGTGGCAAAAAGGTAGTACGTAAATATCGTTGTTCATCTGGTAGATTAAAAGGCAAAACAGTTGCAAATCCAACTGCATGCTTTAAGCCAGTGGATGTTAAAAAACGATTTACATTGGCAAAAACTAAAGCAAAAATGGGGTCACGGATGGCTAGAAAATCAAAAATGACTAAGCGAATGAATCCAGCAAGTAAACGATTAAAAATGTTAAATAGGTAGAGAATCAATGGGATTAAAAGATAGTATAGAAAATGTTATGTTAGCGGAGACATATAATACGAGATTGACTGGTATTGCTGATTTAGTTGGGTCGAGTGATGACGATGTTAGAGATAGAATGAAAACTCTTGATTTTGGTAAGTATGTTGAATTAATGAGAGCATTGCGTGACAGAGATGCAACCGCAGCAAAAGAAGTTTTAGGTTTTAGCATTGATGAGGCATATTCTACCGGTTCACAAGGCACAAGAACCTCATTAACTCCTGGTGAAATGAAAGGCATGCAACAATCGCAAGCACAAGCACAAGAAAATCTACCTGCTCAAGATTCTAGTGCATCTGCTATGGCCAAAAAAGCACAAGCAATGCAACGCCTAGGTAAGAAGGCATTAGGTGGCATTAGTGGTCAACAGGCAGCAAAGGCATTAGATCGCGCTGAACAAGGTAAAGCATTAACACCGGTTCAACGTTTTGCGATGGCACAGCAAGCAAAATCGGTAGACGCACTTGCGAGTAATCCAAAAACAGCAGTGCAATTTAGAAGTCTATTAAATAAACTCAATAAATAAAAGGAGTTTAAAATGAAGTTACAAGAAGTATTAGGTGGTATATATGTTATGATCACCGAAGAAGAAAGTGATTTATTAATTCAGTTCTTTTCTGAAAATGAATATGTTAATGAATCTCAACTAAATGAACGCTCGTTAATTATTGCTGATAAATTAGTACATAAGGGCGTGTTATTACCAACACTACGTGGATATAAAGTCAACTAACGGAGGATAAAATGCCCGCACCTAGTCAAAAAGATGTGAATGCAATGTCTAATTTAATGAAGGCACTTAATGGTGACAAGACTGCATTAAAAGAACAAGTATCTCATGAAAAACAAGTAATGGAGAATTCTGGACAAATTGATACATCACATGGTGTTAAAACTGCAGATATCAAAGCAATGGAAAATATTTTGAGTGCGTTTAATAATGCAAGTACAAATGTTAGTAAAAAAGTTGCAACAACAATGAATGAATCCACCAAGATACATAATGGTGTAAAAGTAGGTATGTTTTCAGTTGAAAAGACAGAAGATGGATACTATGATATTAGAGACAATCGTTCAAACGACACATTGTTTGAAAATATTTGCTTGTATGAAACTGCATATGTTATTACAAAACACTTGAATTCTGGAAAGAAAATAAATTCTACAGAGTTAACAAAAATAATGGCAACTAATGCAATATTTGAGCAATTCTATTTCGATGCCATTCAGTATAAAGATACATATGCAAAAGCAAAAAAGCGTAAAGATATTAGTAAAATGAATATTGCGGAAGCAAGATTTACTAGAGCAAAATCAGAAGCAGGCAGTGCTAAACGTAGTATTAAATCTATATATGAATCGTTTAAGTAAATTAAAAAATGAAACCAAAAAGATAAATACATGATAAAACTTTATGTATTGGGGCAAATACCATGAGAAAAACAATTTTTTACAACTCTAATCCAGTTGCGATCTCTTCAAAAATGAATGAGTATATGAAAAGCAATTTTGGGTACGAAGTAGATGGTGATCTAGAATCACTAAGAGAAGCAAAAGCACAACTAGAAGCACAAAAGCGAGAAATGACTTCAGATTACCAGGATCGTGCATATGTCGAAAACATGCTTATGATTGAAACTATTAAATCACTACTAAAAGCACACGTTGCTGAAGGTGAATTACCAGCTGGTCTGAAAGCATATCAAGATGCAAAGAAAAAAGGCAAATCTACTAAAAAGAGTAAAGCAAAGTCAGATAAAATGCCAATGGCCGCCGGCAAAGACGGCAAGATGGGCACCAAAGATGATAAGCCAGCATTCTTAAAGAATGAATCATTTGTTGAAGGTCGCATGAGTGATATGATTATTGATGATTCAGAAACATTGTCAAAAGAAGAATTTGCTAAAAAGTACGGCAAAGAAATGGCAAATGAGTACTACGAATCAATCAATGAAGGTAAGTATAAGTCAGATGCGCAGCGTAAAGCAGTACATGCTGCAAAAGCAGAAAAAGCAACTGAGAGCGAAAAGCCATCATATGAAACAAATGCTAAAAAATATGAAAATTCATATGCAGAGCCAAAGGAATATACAATGAAAAGAGAAAAATTAGAAGAAGGTCTACTAGCACAACTTAATACATTACTTGAAAGTGATGCTGCAGAAGCAGAAGTTATGATGGCCGCACGTGGCATGGTAGATGAATTGCAAGACATGATTGAAAAACTAGGCAAACTACAAAATGATCAACTTGGACCACTTACTGATGAAATGGTATATTCTCATGGTACTGATCAAGCAGCATCATTTAAAGATACGGTAAATGATGCAGTAGCAGGATTGCTAGGTCAAGCACGTGCAACAAAAGATACCGTAAATGACGCAGTTCTAGTTTTGAGCGGTGAAACTCCAGCAGATGATATGTCTTCTGGTGATGTAATCGGTGATGATATGCAAGATGATTTTGAAGATGATGTCGAAGTAGATTTTGCGGCAGGAGATGAATCCGCATCCCCACCAGATGATGAACCTCTAGGTAGAGCAAAGAGATCATAATATGAAAATTTCAACACTTTTAAGCGAAAATGAAAATTATAAGTCACAACTTATCAATGATATAAACGTATATCTTGTTCGCTTAAAAGCGAATGACATTAATACTATTGGTACTGATATAATGGTACGTGAATTAAATGATTTAGGACATGCAATCACTGCCGAAAGTTTGATTGATATTTTATCAAAAAGTAAATATGTTAGTAATGTAAGTTTAACTAGTATTGATCTAGAATTTGTCCCCACATCAAATAATGATGATGATTCTAAAGATATTGTTAAAAACCTTGCTACTAAAGCAACCTCACGGAGAATGAAATAATGCCACTTATTATAAAAGGTAACAAAGAACTGAAAATCGTTTCTAAATCGGAAATGAAAGATATACTTAATAATGTTAAAACTTCTAGTACAGAAGAAACACTCAAACGTTTATCTCCTGAAGTTGCAGAACGACGGAGAGAGACATTAGCAAATAAATCGGCAAGACAGAATGCTGAATTAATTGAAAAAAGTATATCTATTGAGAATACAAAAAAACTTGAAAGCGAAAAGCAACAAATTACAATTGCGGTTGAAGAAAAAGTAAAAGATGCAGTCGTGGAAACTGTTGCTCCAATTACTATCGATAAGACGGAAACTAGTTTAATTGTAGACACTAAAAATGATAAAAAAGTATCAGATACTGTTGATTTCGAAAGTATGACTAAAAAACAAATTGATGTTTGGGCAGATGAAAATTTAGGAGTTCAACTTGACCGTAGACGTACAAAAACAGATATGATTAAAGAATTAAAAAAACATATGTAATTAATTAAAAAATTATAACATATTGAAGCGTAAGAGAATCTCTTACGCTTTTTTCTTGACAAGTTAACGAAGATATGGTATAGTAAAGTCATGATAAAAGAAACTTATACCTATGCCCCTCTGTCACGTGTGAATGTAGACGGATCTCGTCATTACCAAACACCTGAAGGTAAGCCATTACCGAGTGTCACAACAGTTTTGAGTGCACTTGCAGATAAAACATCGCTACATGAATGGCGCAAGCGCGTTGGAAATGAAGAAGCAAATCGTATTATGAATCTTGCTACTGGTATTGGTACGCAAGTACACTTACACTTAGAAAAGTTTATTCTAGAAGAAGATAGACCTAACGGATCAAATTTAATTCATCAAATGGGGAAAGAACTTTCAGATATTGTTATTAAAGATGGTCTCAGTAAGATTAATGAAGTCTGGGGAACAGAAGTGCCGCTGTATTATCCCGGTCTATACGCTGGAACTGCAGATTGTATTGGTGTTTATAAAGGACAGCAGGCAATCATTGATTTTAAAACTACACGTAAACCAAAAAAACGTCAATGGATCGATGATTACTTTCTTCAAGGTGCAGCATATGCCGCTGCACATAATGAGTTGTATGGAACAGATATTCGTACAATTGTTATTATGATGATTGGATGGGATGCTGAAGCAGACAATCTTGGAAATTATCAAGAATTTGTTGTAGAAGGTGAAGAATTCGATAAGTATTCATTATTGTGGGCTACTAAGGTTCAAGAGTATTTTGATAAATACATGTAATCTAGGAGTTACACGAAATGGCAATAACAAACGTAAAAATTCTACTAAGACGCGGCCTCCGGTCGGAAATAGGCGTTGATACATTAGACACCGGTGAAATGGGGTTCACTACAGATACTAATCAATTGTTCATTGGCATTGATGATGCGATTGATGAAATTCAATTTGATGCATTTGCAAATGCACACGCAGTTATACAAACTTGGTTGGACAGTGATGATAATCCTGAACCTGGTTTAAAAATTGATGAAGATTTAGTAATAAGAAATGTACAAGATGTCGATGCACTAATTGACGCAATGCATTTTTATTTGCAAAATGTAGAATGGAAAGGTAATGTACAATTATCAGTCGGCGAAACAGTATATCTAAAAGAATACAAATATGCTGATAACAGAATACCATCTTCTGAAATTGATCCTGGAAAAACATATATTATAAAAAATATTGGCAATACTGAATACAGAACTATGGGTGCGATATCAAATGATATTAATGTGCAGTTCACTGCAATTGCCCTTGGTCCATTGGATGGCGACGGCGAAGTATTAGAAGTTATTGGGGTTGAAGATTACACCCATGGTATCGTAACATCGGTAACATATGATTCAGTAAGAGATGTAACAGTAACTTCATTGTATATGAAGCACAATGATGCGATGCCATCTCAAGATATTGCGCCAAATAATATTTCAACATATATGTCAAAATCAAATTTTGGTTTATTCAAGTGGACTGGTACTGAATGGTCATCTGAAGTTATTGATCACGTTCTTAATTATCATCCAACAAATGCTAATATTGATTATACAACTGATGCACCCTTTGCTGGACTTGGATTAGATGGTGATGTGGCAGTTGTAACTGGTCCAGATAGAGTTACTTATTGGTATAAACAAACCACGTGGCAGCATCTTGGTTCAGGTGATCAAGATTTTCAATTCCATACAACTGATATCGAAACACAGGACTTAGATGTAACTCCACTTTCAACTCCAAATCTTAGAAGTGATGGATCGTCACTTGTAATCAATGATTATTATGTTGATTACAGTAGAGATGTTTCAAACGGATTAAATCTTATATTATCAGAGTTTGATTTGCTATCTCCTAGGATTGCAACTGTTCCGCTTGGATCTGATTTATCCGCAATGACAATAGAAGAAATTAATAACTATTATAGATATGATGACACTACTTTGCCAACTTATAGAACTGAAGAAATCGCAGTTCAGAATACACTTGACTTTCAGTTGACATATGCAGAACCTGAAATATCTGAAGTTGGACTTGCAACCATTTATATTAAAGAAAAAGATCAAGTCGGTTCAAATGATTTCACACTATATGATTATAGCAACACACATCGTGCATATTATTATACAAAGTCATTAATTGGTAGTCCATCTGATACAGATTATGCAGACACAACAAATGTAGGATATATTGATGTACCAGAATTCACTGCACCATTCTATGCAAGAACGCGCAAAAATGTAGAAGTATTAACTGAGAATACATATAACCAAATATTTGCAGATCAGCATCTATCATCACACTCCCATCATAGCGGTAAACGATCTAGTTTATATAAGAAAACATTTGAAATAACAGCAGATGCATTCTTAAAATATCATTTTGAATCATGCAGTTCGTTATTTATTGATTACTCATTGAAGCAAGAAAGTTCAACAGAAGGCAAGTTATTTCTTCGTACTGGTACTATGAAAATAATTAATGGTTATCCACACGGTGTAAATCAAGCTAAATTAACAGATGAAAGCACTGAGTTATGGCAAGATTTAAATTCAGATGGAATAGCAGAGATGTATCCTAATCCATTGTATCCAACACCACCTGCTGTGTCTGCACCACCAGTAGCACCAGAGGTAGAATTTTCTAATATCGAATTTGATGTTAAAGTTGAAAATGATGAATTAATAATACACTTTGTACAGGATGCAACCTATACAACTGAGATTAGTTATACAATAAAACGATGGTCAATGTAAATGAAAGACAAATCGACACTACTCTTTGAGTGGCGACAACGAAGATTAGAACTTAAAAATAACTTTACAGAAGATAATTTGCAAGCCGTAATTGATTGGTGGAAAAGTTTAGATTATCATAGTCATGGATTTAATTATGATAATCCAACGACTTGGCCAGATGTGTGGGAATATATCAGTGAAGAATTCTACACTAACAGTGGAAACGGATTAGGTTGTTTCTACACTGTTCATCATGCATGTCCTGATAAAGATCCTGAACTTTTATTAATCCATGACTTACTATACGGCGACATTTATCTTATATGTATTGTAGATGGATTTATATTGAATAGGCGTAGTGGAATACTTGAGAGTATGAATGATACAATCGCTGATTTCGATATTTTGAAACGTTTCTCCAAAGAATTTATCCTGGATACGTTGAAATTTAGAAATATGTAATAGTATAAGTTAATTAAAAGAATAAATATAACATAATAGAATGAGGATAAAATGTTAGTACAATCAAAATACAAAGTAAATGATATTGTCACCATTTCTCTAATGAGTGGACAAGAAGCATTGGGCAAATTAATTAGTGAAAATAGTGACGCAATCGTACTTTCACGACCACTTACTATTGCAATTGGACCACAGGGCGCAGCATTTCAGCCATTCACTATTACTGGCGATGCGGAAGGTGAAGTGTCATTTAAAGCAGACAAAGTAGTAGCAGTTCTAAAAACAAATAAAGAAACAACCGATGCATACAGAGCCGCAACAAGCGGATTAGTTGTGCCAGATACACCAGGACTAATTACATAATGCCACAAGCAGCAAGAACAACTGATACGTTAACAGCGCATGCGCCGTGTGCACCAGGAAAGTGTGGCATGGGCAGTGAGAATGTTATCATCGAAGGTAAACTTGCATATCGTACAGGAGATAAAACTTTTCCACATGGTATACCAATGGGATCACCTCCATCTTGTGTTCCGCATGTCACCCCATTAGTACAAGGTTCTCCGAATGTTTATGTTAATGGCAGACCACTCGGTAGAGTTAATGATTCTCATTCTTGTGGAATTAAAGTAGCATCTGGTGCGGGCAAAACATATATTAATGGGTGATTAAGATGGCAATGAGCGAAGCGGAATTTGAAAGACTATATCAAGAATTTATAAGAAAAGGCGGCGGCAGTCTAACGGGGTCAAATAATCCTACTGCAAACAATCTTATATTTGAGTCATTGGGAGAAACTGTCAATACGCCAGTAGAGTATTATGATGAAACAAATAAAATTAAATTATCCCCTTCGCAGTTAGCAGAGTTAAATGCTGCGGAAGAACAATATAATAGAAAGAACGCATTATCTATCATATCGGGTGAACTAGCAGCTAATAATTTTACAAATCCGTATAGTACAATTTCCACAGATGGTATTTCAAATTATACGGAATACAATACAAGTCCAGGTGTTGTACCATTAAATAATGCAAACAATTCTTTTAATCTGTTATCTGATACCAATAACGGTGGCAGCATTCTTGTTCAAAGTACAGTTATTGCAGGTATACTGGCAGCAACTGGATTAGATTTTGATAAGATATTGATTGGTGCAACGTTGGGAACTGTCGCCATTGATATGTTTAATAATTTAAATTCACATACAGAACTACAAGTTCAAGATTTGCCACAGACATTACAAGATGCCGATACTTTATCAAGCCTTAATAAGTCTTTTAGCGAACAAGATAATAGTTGTAGCTTGTTCAATGAATTAATGGGTGTTATGTCAGGCAGTTTTGATAGTGCGTTTAGTATATTAGATAGTGCGAAATCATCACTTTTAAATATACTAAATCAGTCTGGGGTCATGGATTTCTTTAATGAAATCTCTGGGACAGTTTCTAATATAATTTCAGGATTAGTTGGACCGATATCTGATAATATTAATTTATTAATAAGTAGTATATCTGGTGCAGTTAATAGTGCATTGTCTACTGTAATGGAATCATTGCCAAACATTAAAGGCATTCTCGGCGATTTGGGAAATATGGCAGCAAGTGCAATGAACGCAGTGTCAAGCGTTGCAGATCAAATATTTAGTGAAATAGCAAATGTTGCAAATATGACAGCACAGATAGCAGAAAAATTAGCAGCAATGGCAATGGCTGGCGCGATGTTGGATCCATGTAAATTAGCAGTATTGATGAATACAGGATCATCTGAATTGAAAAATGCTGCTGCATTATTAAATGCTCCTTTGCCAACGGGCAATGCTGGATTTAATATTCCTACCTCTATCGATCCTCGTGCGATTACAAATGATGTTGATTCAATTATTAGTAGTGCAATAGATACAGCATCTTCACAGCCAGGAGTTCCGCAATCGCCATTTAGTCTAGCAGCGAGTATCTATCAACCAATAGACGCATACTTGTTTGACTTATATGCTGATAATAATGGATTAGGTTCAGAATTTGAGAGCATTACAACATCGGACGGATCAGAACGTGTTGTTAAAAAACCATTAACTGGTAGTAATTCAATATCAGCAACATCATCTAATATTGTATCTAGGTCTAGAGGAGAAACACCACAATTACCTATTCCAGAATTAGATTCGCTACCTAGTATTCAAGATTTGATTGGAATTTCACAAGGTGGCGCAGATCCTAATTTTGTTTCGCCAGACCAAAGAGGAGATGCATCTAATCCACAAATTTTATCTGCCGCATCTGATGCAGATATTAAAGATACTGCAGACAATAATATAACTACTGATAACAAAGGTAACAAGTTGCCACTATTATCGGTTCTTTCTAAAGTATTTAAATCACAATGGAGACCTACTATAGGAAGAGATGTGACTATACAGCAAACATTAATTCGGAATACAATTAATGACATTAGACTATATACTGAATCTGCTTCTACTATATTCAAAACTGGACAAAAAAAACAAGCAATAATAATTATCGAAGAACTTTCTGAATATAAGAAAACATTACGTGATCTATATAAGGTAAGAAAAGAACTAACATATGAATCGCCAGGTGCAGATTTTAATACGGTGAAAGAAGAAGAAAAGCGTATACTTTATATAAACAGTATAAAACCACGACATACTAGAATTATTAATAATGTTTCTCCTAAAATAGCAAATAGTATCACATCTTGGGAATCAATAAAATCTCAAACAGTTTTAGGTCCAAGATAAATACATATAAAGAATTATTGGAGTAAGTACAAATGCGTGTTAATGAAATTATAAAACAAATGGATGAGGGTGTCAACGATCCTCATATTTTCAAAGCAGTATTCTTGGCAGGTGGACCAGGCAGTGGCAAAAGTTTTGTTGCCAATAAGATGTTAAGTGGTACAGGACTACGTACAATAAACTCGGATGATATCTATGAATACATGATGCGCAAAGCAGGCAAACAATTAACACCTGCTGATATCTATTCCGATGAAGGACAAGAAATTCGTGATCGTGCAAAACAGATTACAAAGCGTAAAGAAACATTACATCTTGACGGTCGACTAGGACTTATTATCGACGGTACTGGTAAAGATGTATCAAAAGTTAAACAAACAAACGAACAATTAAAAGAACTTGGTTATGAAACAATGATGTTGTTTGTTAATACGAGTGAAGATGTGGCACAAGAACGTAATGAAAATCGTCCTAGAAGTCTACCAAGAGAACAAGTATCCAAGATGTGGCAAGCGGTGCAACAAAATCTCATGAAGTTTCAACAGTTATTTGGTGCTAGAGATTTTCATATTGTTGATAACTCTGGAGGACTAGAAGATTCAGAACGTAAAGAAAATTTCTTAGAAGTTGATAGAGCAATTGATAAGTTTCTAAATAAGCCACCATCATTGCCACAGGCAAAGAACTGGATACAAGATCAAAAAGGTTGACAAATATAGTCGAATCGTATATAATATAATTTTAAATTAATGAAGCGGATAGAAATTGAATAAAAACGCATTGGAGCATTGTCTAAAATTTAGAAAAGATATTGATTTAGACTTTATTAAAAAAACACATGTTCATTATTGTACTCCTTGTTATGGAGGGCAAGTAACAGAACCATTCTTTAGGTCTTGGACTCGCGCTCATATGATGTTCACAAAAAATGAAATTCCATACTCCCTGACTACAAGTGCAAATGAAAGTCTGGTGTCACGTGCAAGGTGTCATATGGTAGCATATTTTATGGCTAATCCAGATGCAACTCATATGATGTTTATTGATGCAGATATAAATTTTGATGCACTTGATATCTTACATATGCTGCAACATGATAAAGATATTATTGTAGGTGCATATCCTAAAAAGGATTTGAACTGGAATAATATAAAACACAATGTAGTAAATAATACATCAATTGATCCAAACTTACTAAACTCGTCTGGTTCAAACTATGCACTTAACTTTAAATTAAATTTAGATGATGATGAACCAAAAATACAAATGGCAGATGGCCTTGTAGAATTAAAAGATGCTGCTACTGGTTTCATGCTAATCAAGCGTGAAGTAATTATGAAAATGATCGACAAATATCCTGATCTTTATTTTAATAATGATTTGAATATGGATCCAGAATTTGCAAAATGGACATACTTGTTTTTTGATACATATCTAGAACCTGATACAAAGAGATATCTATCAGAAGATTATGCGTTTTGTCGGGGCTGGCAAAATATTGAAGGCAAGATATGGCTTGATCCATTAGTGAAGTTGGATCATACTGGTCATTTTATATTTGAAGGTAATATAAACAATATTTTTTCTTAGTTTTTACTTGACATTCTAAACGAATCACTATATAAAGAATGTATAAGTTAGAAAAACGGAGAATACAATATGTTTAGAATTCCTAGTTTTTATAAGTTTGATACTACATTTGAAGATGCCAAAACAATAATGACCCAGTACGGTCGTGGTGATTTGCTTGAAGGCATGGAAGCGATGAATCGCGTATGGGATGAACATTGTGCTAGTTACAATTGTGACCACGCGCACTTCACTGATGACTCCGAAAATTATGAATACTATGAAGCAGAAGTAAATGCTTACAATAAAGTTTTCGAAACAATGCAACCACTTTTTGCTTGACAAACTAGACGAATCACTATATAAAGAGTGTACAGATAGCAACAAGGAAATCTCATATGTCAGTACAAGTTTTCAAAGTTTATCAAATTCAATTAGATGAAAAACTAGTAGAACTGATTAATAAAGAGGGCTGGAATTGCCACGAAAAAGCAACTGCATATGCAGATGCCACATTTGGAAATTTTAAAGCGGCTGCTATGAAATTCGATGAATGTTATACTCATGTTGCAAACATTATTGCTGATAGCCTGGATCATGTTTTTGAAGTAGGAAATATTGGACCAGAAGATCGGATTGAGCGGTTTGGAAAAATGTCTAGTATTTCAGTTGGAAATATTT
>Ga0206128_1003646_pt1 | contig 12579 bp, 11 predicted proteins | sample Helgoland_Spring_7_FD_148601 | JGI IMG/M metagenome (GOLD analysis project Ga0206128, IMG submission 148601) | Pelagic subsurface seawater microbial communities from Kabeltonne, Helgoland, North Sea - Helgoland_Spring_Bloom_20160426_1 | ecosystem: Environmental > Aquatic > Marine > Epipelagic ...
GGGGCCTCATGTGCTAGATGTGTTGATCCCGGTTTTGTATATTGGCTACGGTACTGCGATTGTTTTGCGCTCTTTAAAAGGGGCAGATGCGTTGCCGCATGTGCGGCTTGAAAGCGGTGAAGCATCGGGTCGTGTCTGGCGTTGGATTGGGGCTGCGCTGATCTGCTCCGCGCTTGTGGATGTTGCGATCGTTGCGGCGATCATCGCAGGTTTTGAAACATGGCGCGGCTGGATAATCGGTGCTGGATCGTCTGGGATGCTTTTGATGCTGAGCGCGCTTAGCCTGTCACGCGCGATTAACGATGTGCCTGAAAAAAGCGCTGAGACGGATGCAGCATCGCAGCCATCCCAAAGCCCAACGCCTGAGGATGCTGAGATTATTGCGCGCCTCGATGTTTTGATGGAGGAGGGCCGGTTTTACCTTGATCCCGACCTCACCTTGACGCGCATTGCGCGCAAACTTGGTTTGCCGTCTAAAACGCTATCTTCCGCCATTAATCGCGCGACAGGTGAAAATGTTTCTCGCTACATCAACGCGCGCCGGATAGTTGCGGCGTGTCGTGCATTGGATCAGGGCGAGAGTGTTATTGAGGCGATGTTGAGCGCTGGATTTAATACAAAGTCGAACTTTAATCGCGAGTTCCTGCGCATCACCGGCAAAACACCACGTGAATATCGACAATGAGGAGGGGGGCTAGCCCCCCATCTGCAGGTGCAGATTCCCCCCAAAGTTTATTTAGAAAGATGAAGCTTATTCAGCCGCAATTTTGATCACTGGCTCCATCTCGGCGAGCTTTTCATCGCTCAAGTGACACTTCACTTGGTGATTGCCTTCAAGGACACGCACAGGCGGGACTTCCTTTTCACAAAGGCCGTCGGGTACTTGGGATTTCCAACCACAGCGCGTCTGGAATGGACAGCCCGACGGCGGATTCATCGCCGATGGGATATCGCCTTCAAGCACGATATGCTTTTTCACGATACTTGTGTCGGCGATTGGAACCGCTGAAAGCAAGGCTTCGGTATAAGGGTGATAGGGCGGCGAGAAGACTTGATCTGTTGTGCCCAGTTCCACCACGTGGCCCAAGTACATCACCATCACGCGATCACTGAGATAGCGCACGATTGAGAGGTCGTGAGAAATGAACAGCAGTGTGGTTTTTTCTTCGCGCTGAATTTCCATCAGAAGGTCAGTGACTGCGGCCTGTACTGATACGTCCAGTGCTGAGACAGGTTCATCCGCGACAACAATCCGCGCACCGCCAGAAAAGGCGCGCGCGATACCGACGCGCTGTTTCTGCCCACCGGAGAGCTGGCGCGGCATGCGATCTGCAAATTCACGTGGCAGTTTGACGAGATCGAGCAGTTCTAACATGCGGTTTTTGCGCTCGGCCTCGTTCTTGCCGATCTTGAAGATTTCAAGCGCGCGAATGATTTGACGACCCACTGTCATCGAGGGGTTCAGCGTATCAAACGGGTTTTGGAATACCATCTGAACGTCCGCCACAGTCTTTGTGTCTCGCGCCTCAATCGGGGTATTTCCAATGCTTTGATTGTCGAGCAGAATTTCACCATCGGTGGCGGTTTCCAGCCCCATCAAGACTTTGGCAAAGGTTGATTTACCGCAGCCCGACTCCCCTACAATCGCCAGTGTTTCGCTCTCTCGCGCTTCAAAACTGAGAGTTTCGTTGGCTTTCACAACCTTCTTGTTGGCACCCCCAAAGAGCGCATTCGCTGACACCTCGTAATATTTCTTAAGGTTGTCGATCTTAAGGACCACTTTGCCGATTTCGCCTTTGACCTTTTGCTCGCCCAAGGCAATTGGAGCGTCCCAATCAATCTCTTCATGTTTTAAGCAACGCGTCGCGTGGCGATCATTGCCATCGACCCCGACCATTGCAATGTCACCTTGATCACAGCGCCCAGCTTCGAAGTAGTCGCAACGCGGGCCAAAGTTACAGCCATTCGGACGTTCATGCGGCAAAGGGAAATTGCCGGGGATCGCCACCAAAGGGCGCGCGTTTTTGTCAGCGCCGGGCAATGGGATCGAGCGGAACAGCGCCTGTGTGTAGGGGTGCTGCATTTCGTCAAAGACGTCTTCGATAGAGCCGCGCTCCACCGCTTCGCCGGAATACATCACGCAGATGCGGTCACAGGTTTCCAAGACCAGACCGAGGTTGTGCGAGATGAATAGCATCGAAGTGCCGTATTTCTTACCCAAGTCCCGCACCAGTTCAACGATAGCCGCTTCAACAGTCACGTCCAATGCGGTCGTTGGCTCATCCAAAATCAGCAGCGCAGGTTTTGACATCAACGCCATTGCGATAACGATACGCTGTTGCTGACCACCCGAAAGCTGGTGAGGATAGCTGTTCAAAATGCGCGCAGGGTCGGGGAGTTTTACATCCGTGACCACTTGCAACGCGCGTTCTTGCGCTTCCTTTTCCCCGATGCCTTCATGGATCATCGGCACTTCTGCCAGCTGACGACCGATTTTCATCGCAGGGTTCAAGGATGCCATCGGCTCTTGATAGATCATTGCGATTTCATTGCCGCGCACGTCGCGTAATTCTTCGGGGCTCATTTCAGACAGATCACGGCCTTTGAACTTGATCGAACCGCCAACAACGTGGCCGTTCTTTCCCAAGTCCTGCATCACACCCAACGCAACGGTGGATTTGCCGCAACCAGATTCACCAACCAGTCCAACCGCTTCACCGGGTTGCACTGTGACAGAAAAATCCATTACAGCCGGAATCTCACGCAAACGCGTAAAGAAGGAAATCGACAGCTTATCAATCTCGAGGATCGGTCCGTCATAATCCATTTTAGCCATTCTCAAGTCTCCCTTTGGAGCAAAGATAGAAAACCCATGTTTCCTCTCTTTCTAAATATCCCGGGGGTCGAGGGGGCTGGCCCCCCGTCCGCCCTCTCAATCAATCGCGCAAACTTTCTTCGCGCAGACCATCCGCCAGTAGGTTTAGACCCAAGACCAGCGACAGCAATGCCAAGGCAGGTGGCAACGCAGGGTGCAGATAGATCGACAAAAGCTTGCGGCCTTCGTTAATCGTGCTGCCCCAGTCAGGGCTTTCCGGTGGCAGGCCGAGGCCAAAGAAACCAAGGGTTCCAAGCAAAATGGTCGTGTAGCCGATGCGCAGGCAGAAATCGACGATCAGTGGACCTCGTGCGTTGGGCAAGATTTCCCAAAGCATGATGTACCAAGCGCCTTCACCACGTGTTTGCGCTGCTGAAACGTAGTCGCGTTGTTTGATGTCCAATGTCAAACCGCGCACAATTCTGAAAACTGTAGGCGAGTTGACGAAAACCACGGACACAAACACAACCAAGATACCCGATGCAGGATTGAAGAAATCCACAGGTCCTAGCACGTCGATCTTTGTGCCGGGCGCATTGATCGTGACCACATACATAATCGCCAGTGGGATCAGTATAGCGCATAACCAGACTGTGTTCTTTTGCGGTTGTTGCTTGAGGCGTGTGTGGATCAGGACTGCAAAGAAGATCAGCGGGAAGAAGAATAAAACAATTGCCATAAACTGGGGCAGGCCAGTGTTTACGATTTCTGGCGTGACCAAAAGGTAGAACAACAAAATCACCGGAAAGGCCAAGACAAGGTTTGCAACGAACGACAGCAACATGTCGAACCGTCCACCGTAATATCCAGCGGGCAAGCCCAAAGTGATGCCGACCATATAGGCGAACAAGGTCGCCAAAGGTGCGATCAAGATTACGATGGTTGCACCACTCATCACACGGCTAAAGATATCGCGCGCCAGATTATCGCCACCCAGCAGATAGTGCATGTAATCACCATCCTCGGCACCGCGCAAAGGCGTGCCCGGCACTTTGTTCTTCATGCCAGAAACCTGGCTCAGTGGATCATGTGTCAGGATCATATCCATCGACCCTAAAATGGCGACAAACACCCAGAACATAACAAGGAAAAACCCGATCATGCCAATCGTGGAATCAAAGAGTTTACCATAAAGCCCCAGCTTACGTTTGTAAGCTATAGAGACTGCGAAAGTGACAACCAGTGCGATCCAAACAGGGATCAACTGGATGAACATGCCGGCGAAAATTTCGCCCCAAGAAAGCGGTTCCATATCCAGTATTCCTTAGCTGACGCTAATGCGTGGGTTGAGATAAACGTAGCCGATGTCCGAAATCAGCTGTGTGATCAGAACGACGACAACAGAGACAACGGAGACGCCGAGCAGCAATTCAAAGTCGTTGTTGCCTGCCGCTTGGACAAGAACCCAGCCAAAACCTTTGTAGTTGAACAAGGTTTCGACAATCACAACGCCGTTCAAGAGCCACGGGATCTGCAACATGATAACCGTGAACGGCGCGATCAAAGCGTTGCGCAGCGCGTGTTTGACCACGATGTTCGGAAAGCTCACGCCTTTCAGACGCGCGGTGCGGATGTATTGCGCGGTCATGACTTCGGCCATCGAGGCGCGGGTCATGCGCGCGATATAGCCCATGCCGTAAAGTGAAATGGTCAAAACGGGCAGGAAGAAGTTATTGAAGGTTGCTTTCTCCATTGCAGATGTCGCAGTCCCTTTGAACAACGTTCGCCCTTCGATCCAATCCATCGAGGCAAGCCATTGGTTCAGTGGTGACGCAGAGGCGGCGAAAAGCGCGATGAAGATGACGCCGGATACATATTCGGGCGTTGCCGTTGTGGCGATAGAGAGCGTGGAAAGTGTGCGGTCGGTGCGCGATCCTTCACGCATGCCAGCCAAAACACCGATCAGCAACGCGGATGGGATCATCAGGACCATGACCCAGAACATCAGCTTACCGGTCAGGGAAAGGCGCGTTTTAATGATGCTGGAGACGTCATCTTTGAAAACTGTTGAGGTGCCCCAATCCCCTTGCAAAACGCCGCAATAGCGCGGGGTATCCGCAATCTCGACACCAGACTCGATGCAGCGCCCATAGGTGCGCCCGTCATCAGTGTTAATAATTTTCGAGGGCCAAACCCCGAGCCATTCACCATATTTGATCGGCAAAGGTTGATCATATCCGCGATTGGCGAGCCAACGTTCAACTTGCTCGTCGCTCATACGCATTTCGCCTTGCGTTTTCGCAAGCTTTTCGAGGTTCGGATGGAGATTGGTCAAGAAGAAGACGATAAACGTCAGGCAGAGCGCAGTGAGGATCATAACCCCCAAGCGGCGCAGAATAAACAGTCCCATGTATGCCCCTGTCGGTAAGGCTGAGCAGATCGATAGTTAATCTGACGATGTATGGCAGACCTTTGTGGCCCACTCATTTTAATTCGAAGTCATAAGCCCTGTGGATCGGGCAAAAAGGCCGCGTTCGAAAAATCAAACGCGGCCGATTTAGTGTGCGATATTAAGCAGCTACAGCCCACTTATAAAGCTGGGACGCATATGCGATGTGCATATCTGTGCCAACAAAGCCAGGAGCCGTGTGGCGATAGATCGAGCGCCAGTATGGCTGGATCGTCACGCCTTCTTCGATCACGATGGCTTGGATTTTGCTCATCACTTCGCGGCGTGCATCTGCATCCGCGATAGAGTTGGCTTGATCCAGAAGACCGTCGAACTCTGTGTTGGACCAAGCGAACTCGTTCCAAGCAACGCCAGACTTATACGCCAAACCCAGAACCTGCGTACCCAATGGGCGGTGGTTCCAGTTTGTGGAAGAGAAGGCATACTTCGTCCAGTCGTTCCAGAATGTGGAGCCAGGAAGGATCGTACGCTTCACTTTCATGCCTGCATCACGCATTTGCGCTGCAACCGCGTCCGTTGTGTTCTTGCGCCAGTCATCATCGATGGAGTGGAGTTCGAACTCATAATCCGCCATGCCAGCTTCTGTCAAAAGCGCGAGAGCTTTTGCTGGATCATGTGGAAGACGGGTTACGGAAGCGTCGTGCTCAGGGTGTACTGGGCCAACGTGGCAGTTGTCCGCTGCAACACCTTGGCTTGCGTTACCAAGCTCGAGCAGAACAGCATTGTCGACACACATTGCAATCGCTTGACGCACGCGCTTGTCTTCAAAGATGACTTTGCCATCTGCGTCTGTCGCGGATTGGTTAGGGCGGATTACGATTGTCGAACCTGTTGCAAGCTCGGATTTGTTCCAACCAATGCTATCGAACACAGCAACGAAGTCGCCGACGTTTTCATAGATTGTGTCGATTTCTTCAGCTTCAGCCGCTGCAACCCATGCGGATGGATCTGTGCCGTAGTCGATGAATTCGATGCGATCGAGGAAGGCACCTTTACCTTCGGCATAGCCCCACCAGTCATGGCCTTCGTTGCGTACCAGAACAGACTTAACACCAACTTCGTGGCTGTCGTTGCGGTATGCGCCTGTACCAATCTGCTTCTCGAGCAGGTTGTCCATGTTGTCGTCTGGATGCGAGATTGCCGCTGGATAGTCAGCAATACCCGGGATCAACGTGATGTCTGGCTGACGCAGGTTCAGACGAACCGTGTGTGAGTCAACGACTTCGATTGCGCCGTCCATTGCTTTCTTCGTCTCAGGATCAACAATCGCGTCAACACGTGCCGCCATTGAGTTGCCTTCAGCTTCTGCTTCAGCCCAACGTGCAAAGTTGTGTGCAACATGCTCGGCTGTGAAGTCGTCGCCGTTGTTCCACTTAACACCCTTGCGGATCTTGAATGTGTACTGAGTTGCGTCGTCGTTCACTTCCCAGCTCTCTGCGAGCCAACCGTTGAACGTACCGTCGGAGTTGTACTCTACGAGATACTCAAGCCAGCCGTTTGCAACGAAGGCAATCTGCGTCCAGTCCCAAGAGCGTGGGTCTTTCATCGCGCGCACTTCCATCTGCATGCGGATCGTGCCGCCTTGCTTGGCATGTGCAGCCGCGGCGGCTGGCTGAGTGAGGCCACCCATTGTATAAGCTGTCGCTGTAGCAACACCTAATGCGGACACACGTGTCAGAAATTCTCGGCGATCTAGAAGACCTGCTTTGAATTCATCAGCGTACATCTTCGCTGCTGGGTGGATTTTGGCCTTATGCGTCATCTTGTTCTCCCTGTGACACAGTCTCTTTATATCTTTGTTGGGGGCATTTATTGTGCGCGCAGACTTTACGCGCCTTTTTTGTTCAGTCCCCAAGTCGTCGCATTCGGCCCTAGAAAAGGTCTCAGGTCAATTCACACTTTCGCTAATTTGAGGTCTGTTTGCGACATACCATTAAGAAATGCGACATCGCTTGGAAACGCAAGGGCTAAACGAGACTGTGCGCGTGTCAAAAAACAAAAGCGCTTTGGGAATGAAGGTAATTTGACCAAACGGTTGATTATCTTGCAGCGGCGAGGCGCGCTGCCTTCGCTTGGTTTCGCAACTCAGAGGGGGTCGCGCTCGCGTGCGTCTTAATAAAGCGGGTAAAATAGGCGGGGGTCGAAAACCCAAGTTGTTTGGCAATGTCGACGGCTTTCAATCCATCGTCTTCTAACATGCGACGCGCACGCTGCAGGCTGTGTTGCGTTAGCAATTCTGCCGCAGTAAAGCCGCAAGCTGTTTTGCAAACGCGCGTCAAATGCGTCGGTGTAACCCCAAGTTTAGCCGCGAAATCTGCCATACTCGCGCCTTCGAAATTTGAACGCTCACTTTGAGCAAGCAACGCACAAAATGCTTTCAGTAATCGACGCGCAGCATCTTCACGTGGCACAGTTTGATGGAGTTGATAACGGTGCGCCCAAACCATCATAAGTTGCGCATGCGCGACAGCAGCCAGACGCGCTTTGGGTTCTGCATCAAGCAGTTCAGTTTAAGTGGCTTCTACATAGTGTGTCAAAGTGAGCTGCGCTTTAGGTTCTCTTACGCGCAACAATAGCGGACTGTCTGGCCAATCAAGCAATGGACTTGGGGGCAGGGCGACGGTCTGGCCAAAACACGAAGTCTCGAAATTAAAAGAGAACATTGTGCCCGCAGGCACGAAGAGCGCGTTGTGACTGCTCATAGCAGAACTTTGCGCTTCCACATTGCAGCGTGCCGCGCCGCGTGTGACCCAAATTAACAGATGCTGCTCGCGCGCATGAAACAATCCGAGCCGCCAAGCCGTGCCTCTTGCGCGTTGGGAAATAGTCGCAACCGAGCCGATTTCGGGCTTTTTATCCGATACAATGTTCATATCACCCAAATCACCCAATATGTGGCGTTAAGACAAGAAATGCCTGCAAGTGTAAGATTGATAAATTGAAAATGTGGCTTTTGTACGCTAGGGTAACTTGATGGAGCGCCAGTTTTTCATTCGAGCTCGAAACCATGTACGCTGACGTTTTGCGAATTGCCGCGTGGCAATTGTTGCCGCTTCGCGCGCGTCATCTAGCGTGATTTCGCCGCGCAAATGAGCCGCTAATTCGGGTGCGCCAATCGCTTTGCACGAGAGCAATTCAGGATCATAGCGTGATAGATTGGCACGTGCTTCGTCCAGCGCCCCTTGCTCCAGCATAAGATCGAACCGTCGTGCGATGCGCGCGTTAAGCCACTGCGTATCCGCATCCAAAACAAGAGCCGTGCAGTGATCCAGCGGCACCAAAGGGGCAGGCGTCTCGTCGTGCCATTGTGCAAGACCTTTGCCCGTTTGTGTTTGTACTTCCCAAGCCCTTTGCACACGCATTGGGTTTTGCAAATCAATCTTTGCGCTCGTTTTGGCGTCTAGTGCGGCGATCATTTGCGCCAGCTTGTTACTGTCTCGTAGTGAATTTGCCTGTTGGCGCACTTCACTTGTGGTTTCAGGAATATCTGCAAGCCCTTGCGTAAGTGCGAGGAAATACAGGCCAGTTCCCCCTACAATGATCGCGCGCTTTCCTTCGCGGTTAAGCAACGGTGCGACATCGCGCAGCCATTTTCCGGCGGAATATGCGGAGTCAAATGGCACATGACCATAAAGTATATGCTCTGCGCGCGCCTCATCCGTGTCATCTGGCCTTGCCGTCAGGACGCGCCAGCCGTCAAAAACCTGACTTGCATCTGCATTGATGATCACGCCCCCTTGGGCTTGCGCAATTTCAAGCGCGAGCGCCGATTTACCAGAGGCAGTCGGTCCGGCAATAAGCACAGGTAAATCCCTGTCGATGGCTGAAATATCTATTTGTGACAATTTCTTACCTATGCTGCTTGAGGCGAAATTAACAATTTGCCTGTTTTGCCCAGATCAATGATTGAACAATGACGAATTGTTAGGCATTTTGCGCTCATACTACCCCACACAACCCGGAGTTCAATATGACCGACCTCACCACCGCCGACGGAACGACGTTTAACCGCGTTATGCTTAAGATTTCCGGAGAGGCGTTGATGGGTGATCAGGGCTTTGGGCTTCATCCGCCAACGGTCGAGCGGATCGCGCGCGAAGTGAAGACGGTCCATGATATGGGCGTCGAGATTTGCATGGTGATCGGTGGCGGCAATATTTTCCGTGGTTTGCAAGGCTCCGCACAGGGAATGGAGCGCACGACAGCTGATTATATGGGCATGCTCGCGACGGTGATGAACGCGCTTGCGATGCAATCCGCGCTGGAGGGTTTGAAAATCCATACGCGCGTTATTTCGGCGATCACGATGAATGAAGTCGCCGAACCCTATATTCGCCGCCGCGCCGTACGCCACCTCGAAAAAAAGCGCGTTTGCATCTTTGCCGCAGGCACGGGCAACCCATACTTCACCACGGACACAGCGGCGACTTTGCGTGCCAACGAAATGGCCTGTGAAGCGATCTTTAAGGGCACGAAAGTTGACGGTGTCTACGATAAAGACCCCGTAAAACACGCAGATGCGAAGCGTTATGAGACGGTCACTTTCGATGAGGTTTTGCAAAAGCATCTTGGTGTGATGGATGCCTCAGCGATTGCTTTGGCGCGTGATAATAACCTGCCGATCATCGTTTTCTCACTCGATGAGCCAGGCGGATTTAAAGGCATTCTTGCGGGTAAGGGCACTTACACGCGTGTGGAAGGCTAACAAATTTCAAAACTCTTGAAGATGGGTCAAAAGAAACGGACCTATACAAGTCGCAAATGCTGACTTAAAACAATAAAAACGACTTCTGCGAGGCTAAGAAAGCACTATGTCCGACGATTTCATGCTTGATACCGACGATCTTCAACGCCGTATGGATGGCGCGATGAGCAGCTTAAAGACTGAATTTGCCAGTCTGCGCACAGGCCGCGCCTCCGGCTCGATGCTTGAGCCGGTGATGGTAGATGCTTACGGCAGCATGACACCAATCAATCAGGTCGGCACGGTCAATGTTCCAGAGCCACGTATGGTGACGATCAATGTCTGGGACAAAGGGCTTGTAGGTAAAGTCGAAAAAGCCATTCGTGAGAGCGGGTTAGGGATCAATCCTCAACTTAACGGCACGATCATTATGCTCCCCATCCCAGAGCTTAACGAAGAGCGTCGCCGTGAATTGACTAAAGTTGCCGCGCAATATGCCGAAAGCGCGCGTGTTTCTTCGCGCAACGTGCGTCGCGACGGGATGGACCAGATCAAAAAGGCGAAAGCCGACGGCATGTCCGAGGATGATCAAAAATTCTGGGGGGCTGAGGTGCAAAGCATCACCGATGCTGCGATCAAAGCGATTGATGCCGCGCTTGAAGTCAAACAAGCCGAGATCATGCAGGTTTAAGTGGTGGTTGCTGCTCTGGAAAAACCCGGTACTTCAAATGCCAGCCCAGAGCAGGGGGATGGAACAGGGCCACGCCATGTCGCTGTGATCATGGACGGTAACGGTCGTTGGGCGCAAATGCGCGGACGACCACGCTTGTTTGGCCACCATGCTGGTGCACGTCGTGTGCGTGAAATTGTGGAAGCTTGTCCACCTAACGGTGTAAAATACCTGACTATTTTCGCGTTTTCCACAGAGAATTGGAAGCGCACTCAGGTCGAAGTATCCGGTCTGATGAAGCTCTTTCAACGGTACATCACGAAAGAGGCGCGCGCGCTTGCTGACGCTGGTGTGCGGGTCCGCTTTATTGGGGATCGCGTCCGTCTCAATAACAAGCTTATCGAATTGATGGATAACCTTGAGTTGATCACCTCAGGAAATGACAAAGTGCACCTGACGATTGCTTTGAACTACGGTGGTCGTGACGAGGTTGCGCGCGCCACCAAGCGCCTTGCGCAGGACGTTGCAAGCGGTAAACTTGATCCTGAGACCGTGGATGAAGAAACGCTTCCAAAGTATTTAGATACTTATGTTTTACCTGATCCTGATCTTGTTATTCGGACCAGCGGTGAAGCTCGTATCTCTAATTTCTTGCTCTGGCAGTCGGCTTATTCAGAGTATGAATTTATCGACACGCTTTGGCCGGATTTTACCGCGCAGGAATTTGGCGAACTGACGGCTAAGTATGGCACAAAGGATCGCAGGTTTGGCGGCGTTAAAGTATGAATGAGGTAAGCTCCAAATGGGGCGACCTCGCGCCACGTTTGTTCAGCGCGATTGGCATGCTTGTTGTTGGCATTGTTGCGGTTTGGGCAGGCGGTGTGTGGATACATCTCCTTGTGTCTTTGTCTTGCGGTTTAATGGTTTGGGAATTGGTGCGTATGTTGAGCGGCGCAAGCTCGCAACGCGCGATCTGGCTCGCCGTTATCAGTGGTTTCGCCTTGTTCGCGGCGAGTTACGCGCCCTACGCGACGCTTATCCTGCCTTTGCTGCTCGCGCCAAGCTTTGTAGGTTTTTCATTGCTATCAGCCGGATCACGGCCCTTTACAGGGCGGCGTATTTTTATGAGCTACACGGCAATGATCCTAGTGGCCGGGTTTAGTCTGATCGCGCTTCGGGATGATTTTGGTATAATTTGGATGGCGTGGCTTTTGATTGTTGTGATCGTCACTGATGTTGCAGGCTATTTTGCGGGTCGTATATTGGGCGGTCCAAAGTTCTGGCCCGCGGTGAGTCCCAAGAAAACATGGTCCGGTACGATTGCAGGGTGGTTTGGTGCTGCGCTTGTCGGTGCTGTTTTTGTGGGGCTTTATGGCGGGGGCATCACGGTTGTTGTCGTTTCGGTTGCCGTCGCATTTGCGTCTCAGCTCGGTGATATCGCCGAAAGTGCAATCAAGCGTCATGTGGGCGTGAAAGACAGCTCTAATCTGATCCCGGGACACGGTGGTTTGCTGGATCGCTTTGATGGCATGCTCGGTGCGGCACTGCTTTTGATTATTGTTGAACTCTTCCTTGATTTTCCACCAAGCGTAGCTGGTTAGAGCAGGGCTATGCGCAAGGTTTCGATACTTGGGGCGACTGGCTCGATTGGGCAAAACACAATTGATCTGATCAAACGTGCGAGCGGTGAGTATGACGTTGTTGCGCTGACGGGTGCGCGCAATATCAAGCAACTTGCTGAAGATGCACGAGAAAAGCACGCTGATTTGGCAGTGACTGCGGATCCATTGTTGCTTGATGACTTGCGAGATGCACTTGCAGGCAGCGGTATAGACGCAGCGGCAGGGTCCGAGGCGCTGGTCGAAGCGGGTGCACGTGACGCGGATTGGGTTATGTCAGCTATCGTTGGCGCAGCTGGGTTGGCCCCAGGTTAGAAGCGT
>Ga0206128_1003664_pt1 | contig 12540 bp, 12 predicted proteins | sample Helgoland_Spring_7_FD_148601 | JGI IMG/M metagenome (GOLD analysis project Ga0206128, IMG submission 148601) | Pelagic subsurface seawater microbial communities from Kabeltonne, Helgoland, North Sea - Helgoland_Spring_Bloom_20160426_1 | ecosystem: Environmental > Aquatic > Marine > Epipelagic ...
GGGGCCACGAATGAAACTCGCGGCCAGCTTTTATCACTTTATATGATCACCAATATGGCGGGTATGGCGGCTGGACAATTGATGATTTCACTTGGCGAAACAGGTGGCGCCGGATTGTTTTTATTGGCATCGGTTATGGTGTCGATTGCGGTTGTCCCCATTTTGATTACAGCCAGCGCAGCGCCAAGCTTTGAAGCCCCCGAACGCATTAGTTTCCGCCGCTTGGTTCAGGTTTCACCCTTGGCCGTTGTCGGCATGGTATTTGTCGGGATCGTGATCTCGATGGTGTTTGGCATGGGCGCTGTCTATGGGCGCAATATCGGACTGGACAACACCCAGGTCGGCTATTTCATGACCTCAATTACCCTTGGCACCTTGGCGCTTCAATATCCGGTTGGTCGCCTTTCCGATAAATTTGACCGACGGGTTGTTATTTTTGGCGCGACGGTCATTGGCGGCATTGCGATTGGCATCGCCAGCCTTTTTGGTGCTGACCAATTTATCCTGCTTTTGATCATGATGTTGATTTTTGGCGGGCTGGTCTTTTCGCTTTATTCGCTTTTCATCGCCCATGCGAATGACTATTTGGCGCCAAGCCAGATGGTGGCCATGTCGTCAGGCCTGTTGATGGTAAATGGCGCCGGTGCGGTGATCGGATCACCACTTGCCGCATCCGTGATCGAAGTTGTTGGCACCCGCGGATTCATGCCAACGATTGCCGGATTTTTGTTCTTATTGGCGGGATTTGTCCTGTACCGAATGAAAATGCGCAGCGCGGTTCCGGCCGAAGCGCAAGGCGTGTTTGTTGCCATTCCTGACGCATCGTCCGGCGTTGCGGTGAATTTGAGCCCTGAGGTGGAATGGGTGATGGATCAGGATGAAGAGGATGAAGAAAATGATCCGTTCAAAAACAACCCTTATGTCAATTAGGTTTGATGGTTTCCAAAAGACCTGACAAATCCAGCATATCTGGCACGAGGGCAGCAATTAATGGCCTTTCACGTCAGTCGCGCCCTTCACTTATCACCGGTGCCTTTTTGCTGCCCTTGCAAAATAGCTGCGCCCCATGATTTCAGGCCATCCATTTAGCGGGTTGATCTTTGCCAGCCTTGGTCAGCCTTGGCCGCCAAACCGACAAATGAAAAGGTCAATAATATTAAGATTGCTAATGAAATTTTTTCTAAAACTCCTTCATTGCAGTATTTTTCTGTTCATCATTGGGTTTGGCAGCATCCACGCTCCTAAAGCCACGGCAAATGATGGGCAATTTCCCGATAATTTTGCCATTTCAGGAAACGTAACAATCACCCGCGTTAGCGATGGTGACTCGCTTAGAAGTGGCAAATTGCGAATCCGGCTTTTTGGCATTGATGCGCCTGAGACGAAACAACAATGCACCGATTCAGATGGGGCTAAATGGGCCTGCGGCGCAGCAGCACAAAAGGCGCTTGAGGCATTGGTGGCAAGCGCACCTCATTTGCAATGTGATTTGATTGATGTTGATCGCTATGGCCGCGTTGTGATGCGGTGTTTTGCCGGAAAAACCGATCTTGGCGCGGCGCTTGTCCGCGCCGGGCTGGCGCTGGCCTATCGGCAATATTCGGCCAGCTATAGCGCCGATGAAGATAGTGCCAAAACCGCCAAATTGGGCATGTGGGCAGGCGCATTTACTGCGCCATGGGCGTGGCGCCGATCGCAATAGCTGCTAATGCGTAACGGCCCGAAAAGCGTAAATAAAATGGGAAATCAACCAAGCCGCATGGCTGGTGAGGATTGGGGCTGGTGAGAATTGGGTTTTTAAAAAATCCCAAGCTCGCGCAGTTCTGCGGCCAATTCGGCAGGCATATCACTGGCATCACCTGCACCGATATCAGGCGGCGCATCCTTCACTTCAAGATATCGCCAGCCCTGAAAAATACGCATTTTTGTTGAGGCGACTTGAATGCTTGGCGACTTGAATGATTTCAGGTGACAGCACAATGCCGCAGGCCGGTGTACCATCGGCGCGTTGCGCCTCGGCAAGGTCAATAATGGCCTGACGCGCGGTTACCACCCCCTTGATGATCCAATAGATCGACCCCCCATCAAGCAGCTCTTCGGCGCGGCGCGGCCGGTTGCGCGTGACATGAACCAATCTGCCACCTTGCGCCAGGCGAAGCGCCTGCCAATCACGAAGATTATCGAGCGATTGTGAGCCAACTGATAATTTTTTCAAATGAACCGTCATGAAAACACCAAAATTCGAATCCCGTCATATCGGTATGATTTACCTGTTGACGACAGAACCGTAATTACCTCCTCGATCTTTTTGACCCCGCCTACATCAAATAGAGTGCGGCAAGCCCAAGGAACACAAAAAACCCGACAACATCCGTTATCGTTGTCACAAAAACGCTTGATGCCACCGCCGGATCGATCCCAGCGCGAAGCAGGCCGATCGGCACCAAGGTTCCGCTAAGCCCCGCAATCAGCAAATTGGCAAGCATAGCAACCGCCATCACTGCGGCAATTTCCGGATCACCAAACCAGACAAAAGACACAACGGCGGCTAAAACCGCAAAAAGCAGTCCATTCAGCAATGCCACGAACCCTTCGCGAATAACAAAATTGCGCGTCGAGACTGCATCTAATTGACGCAAGGCAATCGCCCGCACCGCAACGGTCACCGTCTGGGTACCCGCATTGCCGCCCATTGACGCAACAATTGGCATCAGCACCGCCAAGGCAACCAATTGTTCGATGGTCGCATCAAACACCCCGATCACGACCGACGCCAAAATCGCCGTTAGCAAATTGACCAAAAGCCAAGTTGTCCGCCCCTGCAAGGTTTCACGGATACTCGATCGCAAACTGGCCTCGCCAACACCGGCAAGCGCCATCAAATCTTCTTCAGCTTCTTCATCGATAACATCAATCACATCATCAATGGTGATCATGCCGACAAGCCGATCGCCAAGATCGACAACACCGGCACTCACCATGCCATAGCGCCGAAACAGAATCGCCACTTCTTCTTGATCCATATCAACCGGAATCGACCGGAAGTCAGATTCCATAATTTCGGAAATACGACGCGGGCGCTGCGCACATAAAAGTTTACTAAGCGGCACCTCGCCAAGAGGTTTGCGTGCCGGATCAACAACAAAGATCAGATAGAAATCATCGGTTGCCGATTTGCCACCCCGCAGATAGTCAATTGTCTGGCCAACCGTCCAAAAAGACGGCACCGTGACAATTTCACGCTGCATAAGACGACCCGCCGAATCTTCAGGAAAAGACAGGCCTTCTTCGACAAGAACCCGGTCTTCGGCCGAAAGCGCCGCCAAAACATCAGCAAGCGCATCTTCTTCAAGCTCTTCGATAATATCAATGGCATCATCAGTTGACAGATCATGCAGCTGGCGCGCCAAGGCCTTTGCGCCCATCACTTCGACAATGGCTTCACGCGTGTTTTCATCGAGATAAGTCAGCGTTTCCGCATCAAGATGATCGCCAAGAAACCTTACGAGTGACGCTGCTGTCCGCGCTGGCATGCGTTCCAAAAGATCGGCTTGGGGGTTCCAAAAGATCGGCTTGATCAGCCGGGTGAAGCGGCGCAACAAGCGTGCGAAGACGGCGAACAGCGCCCGCCTGAACAGCATCAATAATTGCCGTTTCAACCTTTGGCGTCAGGCCATAAAGCGCCGCAAGCCGGTCACTGCCGTCATCCTTGCGATCAATCTGTTCATTGTCATGCATCATTGCTTCCACGCCATCTTCGTGACCGTTAGATCAGATTTCACCGCATCTATGCCCGCACCGGCCCTCATCAAATCTCATGCGACACGCTAGCAGATCGCGGGTGGTTTTAAAACAACACATGGCACTAAACCGAGGCAAATTTTGCTTGGTAATTTTATTTCAAAAAGCCAAAATCGCCGTTTTTGTAATAATATTTCAAACAAATCCGGCCATTGCCATCGGCATGAACAGACGCATCGGTTCGCAAAACCAATGATATTTCGGAAGAAAAGATATTTGCAGGTTATTTATTGTTTGTGCCTTTGACACCAAGGTCATAAAGACCGATCCGGCGCATCGGCCCATCAAAGCGCAATTCATGGCCAATGGGCGGATGCGCTCTTTGGGTGCAATCCATTCGCTCGCAAACTGAGCAGCCAACACCAATCTGGTCAAGCCGCGCCGATTTGGAAATATCAATCTGATCCGCATAAATCATATCGCGGGCATGATGCAATTCACAGCCAAGAGTGACGGCAAATTCCGGCGATTGCGCCAAGGTTGGCGACCATAATGGTGGCGCGGTGCGGGCAAGCATGAAATATTTCTGCCCATTTGGTAATTCGGCCGCTTGTGCCAAAATCTTTTCCGGTGTCCGAAAGGCTTTGTGCATCGTCCATTTCGGGCAGGTGCCACCATGTGTGGCAAATTGCATGCCGGCCGCGGCAAGCCGTTTGGAAATATTCCCAGCATCATCAACCCGAATGAAGAAAAACGGGATACCACGCGCATTCGGCGCATTCAATGTGGTGAGGCGGTGACAGACCTGTTCAAAGCTGCAACCAAACCGGCGCCCCAATAGGTCAAGATCATAGCGAAGGCTTTTTGCCGAATCGAGAAAGGCCGAATAGGGCATCATAACGGCACCGGCAAAATAACCGGCAAGGGTGATTTTCAACAAGGATTGCGCCTGCGCATCCTGAACCGCCTGATCTTGGCAGATTTTGTCCAAGGCCGCTTGCTGGCTAAGAAGCGCGATTTGAATCAAAAGATGAAACTGTCGTTGCGGGCGACGCAACGCCTCACTTAGCAAAATCTCGCGGCGATGTAGATCATAGCGCCGAAGCTGGTTTTGCATCACCTCTACCGGCATGATCCTAACGCGAAGGCCAAGCGTGTCTTTCACATGGGCGGCAAGGCTGGCAAGCGTATTATCGCCCGTCAGGCCAAAATCACTAATCGATTCAATTTTGGCCGTACGGCGCAATTCATCTGCCGCTTCTTCAAGAAGGGGAAAGTAATTATTCGCCTGCTGCAATGTAGCGCGTACCTTTTCAACAGGGTTGCTCATCTGCCGAATGCCGCCATCACCCGCGGTCGCCTCTAATTCATCACGCACTTTGCGATAGGCCTGAAACAGCGTAACCAAGCCGCGCGCCGCACCTGGCGCAGCGGTGATCATGTCCTGAATTTCGCGGCGTGGCACCTGCTCATCTGCCAACAATGGATCGGCAAAAATTTCAGACATGCCCGTTGAAAGGCTAGCCGCGTCATCTTCGGCAAAATCTTTGAGATCAATATCAAAGCTATTGCCAAGGCGAAGAAGCAATCCAACGGTCAAAGGGCGCTGATTATGCTCTAAAAGATTTAAATAAGAGGGGCTGATCTCCAGCGTTTCCGCCATCGCTGTTTGCGATAGGCCAATAGATTTGCGAAACCGCCGCAATTTATGCCCGACAAGAATTTTTTCCTGCATCGCGTCATTTCCTCCACTTGGCCGCTGGCTCAGCTTTACCTAGGGTTTCAGCATAACCTGTAAATAGAAAATGTAAATATTTTACAATTTTCAAATTTGCTTTTTTTTCCTTGCCTGAAGTCCCGCAAAAAAGGCACAACAAAGATGCAGGTCAGACGCATCAACAGCAGGAGTTCTGCAAATGCACGAATTTAGACGACGATTTATAGAGCTTTGCGATATAGGCCGCGGCGAACAAAGCCAGCTTGGGGGAGTTTGTTTGGTTTGCCAATCCTATCCGCAAATCAGGGTCGGTCAGGACTTTATGTCTTGTCCGGCCCTTTTTTATGCAGGCTATGTCGGGCGGCAAAACGCCATTGGCTAGATGGTCAATCTTGCGCAACAATCAAAACCAGATCGGCAAGGTTGGTGCCGGTTGCCCCAACCATCAATAGCTGATCATGCGCTTTGAGATAATCATAGCTGTTATGTGATAACAGCGCGGCCCGAGCCGCCGCATGATCAAAATCTTGTGACGCGGCAATAATACCGCCAGCCGCATCGGTTGGCCCATCGCGGCCATCGGTGCCGCCAGCCAGAATCACCCATTGTTTTGGCGCATTTGATCCGGCAGCTGTCATTGCCGACGCAAAGGCAAGCGCCAATTCTTGCGATCGCCCCCCTTTGCCGGGATTATTCATATCAAGCGTCACCGTTGTTTCGCCGCCAGTCACCAATGCATAGGGCTTACCAGCATTATGCTGGCGCTGGCTTATAACCTGCGCCGCCAGATGCACCGCCATCTGGCTTGCTTCGCCGTCAAGGGCCGCCAGTCACCAATGCATAGGGCTTACCAGCATGATGCTGGCGCTGGCTTATAACCTGCGCCGCCAGATGCACCGCCATCTGGCTTGCTTCGCCGTCAAGGGCTGGCGCATCGAGAAAATGCATATCGGGCATGGCTTGGCGGATATAGTCTGCTGCCGCATCACGGCATTGCGCATTGCTTGCCAGAATCTTGGTTTGCACCCTATCAAAAACCGGATCACCCGATCGCACTGGCCCGTCTGCCGTCCCATTTCGGATTGCCTGCAAATGCGGCATCACAAAATCCAGCCGATCAAGACCATGTTTTTGAATCAGCGCAAACGCATCATCAAGCGGCACCGGATCGGCAACAGCAGGGCCGCTGGCGATTGATTCCGGCAAATCACCCGGCATCAAGACCATGTTTTTGAATCAGCGCAAACGCATCATCAAGCGGCACCGGATCGGCAACAGCAGGGCCGCTGGCGATTGATTCCGGCAAATCACCCGGCACATCCGATAACAGAAATTGCGTTACCTTGGCGGGTGCTGCCAAACGCGCCAACCGGCCGCCTTTTAGCCGTGAAAATAAACGCCGAACCACATTCATTGCGTGAATATCAAGACCGCTTGCCAGCAATGCATCATTGACCAGATTTTCAACCGCAATCGCCGCGGTTAGACCGCGCTCATCGGGAACTGGATGCGCACAGGCAAAACATTCAAAACCATCAATCTGCCGGTGATTTTCATCGGTGGTGATGACAAGACCCGAACCATCATAGCCACCGTTGCGAACCGCCATTGCCATCGCGCCAGCCGCCTTGCCAAGCGCAATAACCGCCGTTGGTTGCCGGTTAATCGACATATAGGCCGATCGGGTGATGCGATCAGGCTGTCCAGCGGCAAGCGCCGCAGCAAAGCTTTTGCGAACCAAAGCTTCGCTTGAAGCGTCAAAATTCATTCGATCCACCTCAAACAGGGTCAATCAAAGGCTGGCCAGCAAAAAAGGCACGCGCATTTTCGACAACCTTTAGCCCCATCGCCGTTCGCGTTTCGATTGTTGCCGACCCCAGATGCGGCAATAAAACGGTATTTGGCGCAGCTAGTAATGCCGGATCAATGACCGGCTCACCTTGAAACACATCCAGCCCAGCCCCGCCAATGCGTCTGGCCGACAGCGCCACCGCCAAAGCAGCTTCATCAACAACATCACCACGCGCCGTATTAATGACATAGGCATCCGGCTTCATCATCGCCAACCGGTCAGCATTCAAAATATGAAATGTATCGGCACTTGCCGCGCAATGAAGCGATTCATCAACAACATCACCACGCGCCGTATTAATGACATAGGCATCCGGCTTCATCATCGCCAACCGGTCAGCATTCAAAATATGAAATGTATCGGCACTTGCCGCGCAATGAAGCGACAGACAATCAGCCATCTGGCAAACGCTCTCAACATCGTCAAGCTGGCGTGCTGGATAGGCTGATATATCGCCAATCCGCGACCGGTTATAAAACACAATTTCCATGCCAAAGCCCAATGCCGCCCGCTGCGCCACCGCTTTGCCAATGCGCCCCATACCGATAATACCAAGCGTTTTGCCCTGCAAGGCACGCCCCATTAAATGGGTTGGCCGCCAACCGTGCCAATCGCCTGCCCGTAATTCGCGTTCACCCTCACCAGCACGGCGCGACAGCATCAAAATCAGCGTCATGGCAAGATCAGCAGTGGCATCAGTTAAAACACCGGGCGTGTTGCTAACCGCGATATTGGCCCTAGAAGCGGCACCAAGATCAATATGATTAACGCCAACACCAAAATTGGCGATCAACCGCCCTTTACCATTGGCACCGGCCGTAATGATATCGGCTCCAATCTTGTCAGACACAGTTGGCGCAATGGCATCATGGCTGGCAAAACCGGCGGCCATCTCGGCGGCAGAAAGCGGCGTATCGGTCATATTGAAAGTTGGTACAAAATACTGGGAAAGCGCAGCTTCAGCATCGGCTGGCCAGCGGCGCGTCACGAAAATACTGGGTTTGCCAGTACAAGATTGATCTGTCTTTGTCATGTCCATATTCTGCGCAGAAACAAACGGAAAATACAGCCCTTTTTGATCGCGCATGATGCATTTAGAAAGGTTTTTCTAATATAATGAATGGCGCCCGCATCAAAAAAGGGGCGCCCCGTTCGAGACACCCCTTTTTGATGTTTTTCAATCGTCAGGCTAGCGCATTAGCCCGGGATTTTGCCCGAAATACCATCGACGTAATAATCAAGCGTTTGGAACAGCTCACCGTCATTCAAGGTCTTGCCAGCAGGAACACGAATCTTGCCAGAATTGTCTTTGATTGGACCAGTGAAGATCTTGTTTTTGCCTGATTTGATATCGGCAGCAGCCTTGGCCGCAGCGGCGGCAACATCCGAAGGCATGTTCTCAAATGGTGACAACACCAGATAATCATCTGCCATACCAACCCACGTGTTACCAGCCCAGTGATCAGGGCCCTCGCCAGTTGACCATTTTCCATCCATCATCTGTTGAATTTTTGAAATATAATAGGGTCCCCAGTTATTCACAGAGCTAAACAATTGTGCCTTTGGCGCAAAAGCTTTCATATCACTTGACTGGCCAAAGCCATGAACACCAGCTTTTTGTGCAGTCTGCAGCATAGCAGGGCTGTCTGTGTGCTGAGCAAGAATGTCCGCACCTTCGGCAATATGAACTTTAGCTGCATCAGCTTCTTTAACCGGATCATACCAAGAGTTCACCCAGATAACTGAAACTTCGGCCTTTGGGTTCACCGAGCGAAGACCAATGCCAAATGCATTTATACCCTGAATTACCTCGGGGATTGGGAAAGATGCCAAATAACCAATTTTGTTTGATTTGGTCATCAGACCAGCAACAACACCTTGGACATAACGGCCTTCGTAAAACCGGATATTACCGGTAGCCACATTTGGAGAACGCTTATAGCCAGTTATATGCTCAAATTTCACGTTTGGAAATTCTTTAGCGACCTTGATCGTATGATCCATGTAGCCAAAAGAGGTGGTGAAAATGATTTCATTTCCTTGTTTTGCCAATTCGCGGATGACGCGTGCTGAGTCAGGCCCTTCAGGCACATTTTCAACAAAGGTTGTTACAACCTTATCGCCAAAATGCTTTTCAACATCCTGACGAGCAACTTCATGCGCATAAGTCCAGCCATGGTCACCCGGTGTTGTCAGATAGACAAAGCCAACCTTGACTTTATCAGCTGCATTCGCCGTAGTCACCGTTGTCAAACCAACCAAAGCCGACAAGGCCAAGCTGGCAACAGCAACAACTGCACCAAATGAAAGGGTATTTTTTGTTTTCATTGTTTCCTCCTGAAACATTAAATGCCTAATGCCATAAAAGATTTGATGCCTGATGACATCTATTTGTTACCGATAAACAAACGCCCCAAACAGGCTGGGGAATTTGCCAAAGCGAAATCACGATTACGCGCAATCACCACCAAAACAATGATTGTCGCAATATAGGGCAGCATCGACAGCATCTGTGACGGCACGGTCCATCCCCGCGCCTGTCCGGCCAGCTGCATAATTGTAATTCCGCCGAATAATAACGCGCCAACAAGAATACGCGAAGGAATCCAAGATGCAAAGACCACAAGCGCAAGTGCAATCCAGCCGCGCCCCGCGGTCATGCCCTCAGACCAATGTGGCGTTAGCACAAGCGGCAAATATGCCCCGCCAAGTCCAGCCATCATACCGCCAAATGACACCGCACCAAACCGCACCAAAAGCACCCGATAACCAAGCGCATGCGCCGAATCGTGGCTATTGCCAACCGCCCGCAATACCAAACCGGCCCGCGTCCGGTTCAAAAACCACGCCACAAACACAAGAAAGCCAATCGATAAATAGACCATGATATCGTGGTTAAACAGCAAATCGCCAATAACCGGAATATCAGCAAGAAGCGGAATGGCAAGATTGGGCAAACCATCAACCGTGCCGCCGACAAAGGGTGCGCCAACAAGTCCTGACAAGCCTGATCCAAAAATGGTTAGGGCAAGACCTGTTGCGACCTGATTGGTGGCAAGACCCAAGGCAAAAAGCGAAAACACCGCCGCGGTCATCGCCCCAGCAACCGCACCAGCCAGAATGCCCATATAAGGATTTCCAAGGATTGATGTTGCCGCAAAGGCCGACACAGCCCCCATTAGCATCATGCCTTCAACACCCAAATTCAACACCCCGCTTCGTTCAGCAACCAATTCACCCGTTGCCGCAAAAATCAACGGTACCGACGTCAATAGAACGGTTAGGATCAAAGCTTCCATTCTATTGCTCCTTTGAAACCGGCAATACGGCCGGACGCCGCCAGGTGATGTGATAACGGTTAAATGTCTCACCTGCCAACAGCATGAACAGCAAGATCCCCTTGAAAACACCTGTCACCACCTTTGGCATGCCAAGCGCGATCTGCGCATAATCACCCCCAAGTTCGGCAAGGGCGACAATCAGGCCGGCAAAAATCACCCCAATCGGGTTTAACCGCGCCAGAAATGCAACAATGATGGCGGTAAACCCATAACCAAAAGACACATTCGGCTGCAGCTGACCCATGCTGGCAGACACTTCAACCATTCCGGCAAGCCCGGCTGCACCCCCAGCAATTGCCATAACGCCAATCGTCACCAGATGCGGCTTAAAGCCAGCAAACCGGCCTGCTCGCGGCGCATCGCCCATGACCTTGATCTGAAATCCTAAAATCGTGCGCGACAGCACGAAACTGCCAGCAATCGCCAATAGCAACGCGCCAACAACCCCCCAGTGCAATTGCCCCAAACTGCCAACAAACGGCACATCAATCCGGTGGATCAGACCAGCATCGCTATACATTTTCGTCAGCGGAAACCCGAATGACATCGGATCACGCCACGGGCCGCGCACCAGCCAGTCGATAAACAGCGCCGCAACATAAGTCAGCATCAACGACACCAAAATTTCATTAGTGTTAAACCTGACTTTTAATAACGCCGGTATCATCGCCCAGCATATGCCGCCAATAATGCTTGCCAAGACCATTGCCGGCATCAGGGTTATTGCTGGCCAATCGGGAAAACTCAGCGCCACCCAACCCGAAAAGATGGCGCCAAAAACCAACTGGCCTTCAGCGCCGATATTCCACACATTCGCCCGAAAACAAAATACCAGCCCAGTGGCAGTAATGATCAGCGGACAGGCCTTTACAAAAAGGTCACCAATTTGATCAGGGCGCGAAATTGGCGCGACAAAAAAAGTATAAAGTGACCCAAGCGGGCTAAAGCCAAGAAGACCAAAAATACCGGCACCAACAGCCAAGGTCAGGACAATGGCAACCGCTGGCGTCAGTAGCGTCAGCGACAGCGGAATATGTTTGCGCGGAGTCATGCTGATCATGCGCTTGCTCCTTGAACTGCACCTTGTGCCGCATCTTTTGGGGCATCACTGCCGCCCATTAGAAGCCCAACCTTTTCAGCCGTCAATTTTGTGGCCGATTCAGCCGTCGATAAAACACCATCATGCAATACGGCAATGCGATGCGAAATCGCAAAAATTTCTTCGAGATCCTGCGATATCATTACCACTGCCGATCCTTTGGCCACAAGATCAAGCATTGCCGCACGGATAAACACCGCCGCCCCGATATCAACACCCCATGTTGGTTGCGATACGATAAGCACGCGCGGCACTTTGATAATTTCGCGCCCAACGACAAATTTCTGCAAATTACCACCCGATAAGGATGATGCCAGCGGGTTAGGCTCGGGAAGGCGAACATCAAAATCCGCTGCAATCGCTGCGGCTTTGGTGCGCATGCCGACAAGATCAATCACCCCGCCGCGCACCACACCGGCAAGCGAATGATTGGTTAGCAACGCATTGTCGGCGAGGCTCATTGACGGCACTGCCGCATGACCATTGCGCTCTTCTGGAATAAATCCCATGCCCGCAAGGCGGCGTTCGAAGCGAATGATTGGTTAGCAACGCATTGTCGGCGAGGCTCATTGACGGCACTGCCGCATGACCATTGCGCTCTTCTGGAATAAATCCCATGCCCGCAAGGCGGCGTTCGGCTGGCCCTTGCGATGAAATATCACCGCCATCAAGCGTGATGACCCCCGATTGATTGCCAAGCCATTCACCCGTTAGCGCCGCCATTAATTCATCTTGGCCGTTACCAGCGATCCCGGCGATCCCGAAAATTTCGCCGGCGCGCGCCTCAATC
>Ga0206128_1003665_pt1 | contig 12539 bp, 11 predicted proteins | sample Helgoland_Spring_7_FD_148601 | JGI IMG/M metagenome (GOLD analysis project Ga0206128, IMG submission 148601) | Pelagic subsurface seawater microbial communities from Kabeltonne, Helgoland, North Sea - Helgoland_Spring_Bloom_20160426_1 | ecosystem: Environmental > Aquatic > Marine > Epipelagic ...
CATCGCCTCCTACCACTGCAATCAGGTTTGCTACCTCTAGCATCGTATGGTGCTTACAGAGGCCGCAAGAGTTTTCAGTTGCTGCAGACCCAAACTTGGCTGCTATTAAAGCAAAATTTGTATACTCGCCTAAAGAGGAAGATTTCCAGCGCCCAGAGAGCCTAACACCGGCCCTTAGACTTAACGCCATTGATTATGCAATTAAACACTGCGTCTTCAAATCTGTAGGTATTTGCCACAACTTGCAACTTATTACTGATGAAATTTATGCCTGCTTGGTAACCCATCCTTTGGCCCTGACAATTTTCAGTTATAACGGAACAAGCGAAATGGTCATAATCCACATAAAAATTAACGGTTACAACCCCCTCCAGCATTGTACCAGGCTTTCCCACAGATGTTAAACAAGCTGCCTTAACCGGATATTCCATAATCATATCAACGTTTGGCTGCGCATTGTACTCACTAATTGCATCAATCATTATGCTGAAAGCGCCCTGTAATTGATCTTCCATCAGGCTGGTAGGGGGCTGATCACACGGCTCATAAATGAAGTATTCGCTTTGATAGGATGGTAAAATCATTTGTGTTTTTTGAATTGTCTGAACTTGTGTATCGCCCTCAGGAGTTTGGGCGTTTGAGCTTTGCTCATATTCCGAAGTGTCTTTTTGTCTTGCGTGTGCTGATTTTTCGTCTTCAAAGCGTTGAATATCTTCGTTCAATGCACGCAACTCTGTCGTAAACGCCCTTTCTCGTTGCGCAAGAATTTCTTCTCGCTCATTTAACTGCGAAATGCGATCTTGAAGAGGATCGACTACATTTGCATTATTGGCTTTAGTGTGAGCTAGAATTTCTTCTTCAAGACGTTCAATTTTTGAATTTAACGCCCTCAGTTCCGTAGTGAATGCCCGTTCAGTTTGGTCAAGTATCTCTTCTCGTTCATCTAACTGCGCCACGCGATCCTGAAGGGGATCGATTAGCACAGTAACTTGCCCATCCAGATAATCCAACACGAGTATTCTGTTTCTATAAGCACCAAGTAAACAATCTACATTCCCATCACATGTGCCTACGCTTTTAATCCAGTTGATCTGTTCACCCTTAAGCTTCTTTGTATCAGACACGTTGCTCCGCGTTTCTTTATAAGTGGCAGCAAGTATCTCATCCAAATTGGAAAGTTCGGGATCACTACAAATGGCTATCTCGTTTTTGCTAGAAGCTTTTGCGCAATTGAAACTTGCTGCAGTCAAAAAATTAGGGACGATTAGCACAAAAATAACGCTAAAAAATTTCATGTTTCTCTCCTTAATTTATTGAAAATCAAATTCGCAGCTACACAGAAATTTTTCAAGTATTTTATAATTTACCATAGAACGTGTCGAAAGAGGTTACGGCAGTTATATAAGCTTGGCATCATGCGTTTTGCCGAAATTACTGCAACCATTTTTATGGAAGAATTGTAATTTTAGGGAGAAATCGAACCTGGATTCACACTTATAAAACGGGCCGACACAATTCGTTTGGTTGTGAATCTAAGGGTTCCCTTAAGGCTCACGGAGAGGCTCGTACAGCGTATGTAACGTCTGCATTAGCCTCTTTTATATCCCACAGCCAAGTTATGATCTGTCTCACAGGTATCTCCTGAGCAGCACTCAAAGAGGTGCTGTCAGACGAATGAGAACTCGCATCAGATTGTTTGTTTGTCATCAGAGCACGCCTGCTCTTGTATGAGAGTGATCTAATTCGGATTGAGAGGCGGATGGCTCTGAGAGCAATCCTAGACTTGCACTGAGTTCGATTAGCTTGTCTCGCGACACAACATAGCTGACGCCAGTCCATTTGCCTCGGTCCAAGGGTCCTGCCGAGCGCTTTTGGATTATCCACTGCTCAGCGTTGCGGCATTCGATTATGCGCCAGCGTGGGGCGAGTTGGAGGACGATTTTGCCGTAGCTATCATCACGCTCTCTGTGGCTGGCATTATATAATGGGGTTAAGCCGGTATATTTGTCTGGCGGGGGGGGCATTGAAGTGTAAGGCCATTAGTAATCTGCCGCTTGCTTGTAAGTCATCGCTGTCAAAAGTTTCTTCTCAGCAAACTCCATGGCCTCTTGCACGTCATAAACTGATGCGCGGTTAGGTCGACGCACAGTTAAAGGCCACGTCTGTAGCGTCCGATGACTGATCGGAAAATAATGGTGAGTGATAATGGCGGCGAGCGTTTTGCGGTCAGCATTGCGTGGCAATGGTAATTCTGGCTCCCAGTGATCTCAAAAACTACCATTAAACGACATATCTTAATATTCTATAATAATAACAGATAAATATGAGACTATAAATGTTGTGTAACAATCCCTGGTGCAACCGGTGCAACGGTGCAGTATGTCTAAAAAAGACCCGCTTTTGCACCAATACTGCACCAGCTCAATTTGTATATTATACGCCCAGCGCACCGGGTGGGACATAACGTGCAGTCCCTCGGTTGTCGCCGGACCAAAATTTACCGTCTTTGGTCCATCCCGCTCTTGTAATTATGCCGAGTACCCTCTTTTCAAAAACCTGCGACCGTTGCGGGAGATCGATGTTCAAATGCTTAAATATGTCACGGCTGCTGACTTCGTGTTTATTGCGAACAAACGATAACACTTCTGCCTCCCATGGATCCGTAGCGGTTCGTTGCATTACAACTTCTGTAGCCATTTCCGCGTCATCGGCATTCAACCACCAAGTAGTGCCGGCGTTTCTCTCTCCGCTCACCATGCGCTTGTACTTACATTCGCGTGTCAAGCCCACTATGTTTGAAATAAGTCATAGTTTTTTCAGACTTCACACAACCAAATAACTTTTGTGATCTGAAACTCAAAAATTAATTTGTTTTCACAGAGTATACCACTCTGACACCTTCAAACGACTGTTAGATGCGACACACTCACAGTTACAGCTACAAATTGTAATAAGCAGCATTTGAGCAGAGGGTCGCTTCAAGCCAGTTTACTCTGACGGGTCCTTGTTTTAGTGTTATTCTGTGAGGAGAGGATTTCACCTTAAGAGCCTGAGCACTTCTTCTCGAACAACCTAAAGGCTAAAACTGTCTTGTGAATAGAGTTTTCCAAAGTCATGCCGCGATGCTTGGTTTTTCCATGCTCATTGGCGGATCCTTTTCTTTTGGGTCGATGATCGCAAATGATATTTCTCCGGTTGCGTTGACGGCAGTGCGTTTTGGCTTGGCCGCCTGCATTATGGGGCTGATTGCATTTTTCACTGGAGCAATTACTCAACAAGCTTTGCAAGCCCCTTGGCGTTATTTCATTCTTGGCGGTACATTTGGCATATATTTTACCTTGATGTTCGAAGGCCTCAAAACCGCGACGCCAATTTCGACCGCAGCTGTGTTTTTGCTGATGCCGGCGATGTCCAGCATACTCGGCTTTATTATTTTAAAGCAAAAATTTAGACTGCATGGCCTAGTGGCAATTCTGATTGGAACGATTGGATCTTTATGGGTTATTTTCCGAGCGGATATTCTTGCAATCGCACAATTTAAGGTTGGCACAGGAGAGCTGATTTACTTTCTTGGATGCATCGCCCATGCCTTTTTACCCATCTTGTTTCGCCAATTGAACCGCGGCGAAAACGCCATCATGGTCACCTTTGGAATGCTCACAAGCGGCACAATTATACTGAGCATTTACGGTGCCTCCGAAATTTTGCAAACGAATTGGATCGGGTTGTCGCTCTTGATCTGGGGCACACTTATCTATCTTGCGGTATTTGCCACATCGCTCTCCTTCCTCTGCCTACAATTCGCGTCAATGCATCTGCCAGCAACGAATGTCATGGCCTACACCTATTTGACCCCCATTTGGGTGCTGGTTTGGGAGCGGCTCTTGCACCATGAAAATCCGCCGATTTGGATCAGCGGCGGCATTGCCTTGTCAATCATTTCGGTTGTCATCCTCTTATGCACATCCTTGAAATCTCGACCCTAAATAATGGGGCTTGGTCACACAAAAGTTGCGTCCTATTCACCAAGTTTTTTTCAGCATTTCTGCGCGGTTTATTTTTGCCAGGGCCTTCTTCAACCACCACCGAAAGGGATGGGATAGGCAGAGTGTCTAACCATCCGCGACGCTTACATTTTTCTAAAATTTTGCACAAATTATAAAAAAACGCCCCACACTGGGCAGGGGCGTTTCAAACTTTCACCATGATCGGTGTCACTACTTCAAGGCGAGGTCCGTAATTTTATGCGTCCACGCACCTTCTGGAACGGCTGAAATAACCGGATCAGATCCGCCTGACAGCAAGGTCGCAACCGTACGATCAAAATCTGCCACATCCAACGCACCGTTGGACCCGGCTGTGAGTTTGGCAATTTCGCCCATCATCCGAATTTGAGCGGCTTCATTCTGTGCACCTGTTTCGTCATTATCAAGAATAATTCCAGCCGCTTCTTCGGCGTTGGCTTCGGCATATTTCCAGCCCTCCATAGACGCGCGCACGAAACGCACCATTTTATCTACGAAGACCGGATCATTTAGGTTCTCTTCAAGCACGTAGATACCGTCCTCAAGTGTCGCCACACCCTGTTCTTCGTATTTGAAGGTCACCAACTCATCTGGGTTCACCCCAGCATCAATCACCTGGCCGTATTCATTATACGTCATGGTTGAGATGCAATCTGCTTCACGGTTCAAAAGTGGATCAACATTGAAGCCTTGCTTCAGAACAGTGACACCATCAGCCCCGCCCTCGGTTGGAATGCCCACTTGGCTCATCCAGCTTAGGAACGGATATTCGTTGCCAAAGAACCAAACGCCAATGGTCTTGCCACGAAAGTCTTCCACTTTGGTGATGCCGGTGTCTTTCCAACATGTTAACATCAAGCCAGATCTTTTGAATGGCTGCGCAATGTTCACCACCGGCAGACCTTTTTCACGAGCCGCCAAGGCGGAAGGCATCCAGTTCAACATCGCATCCGCGCCGCCACCTGCGAGCACCTGCGGAGGGGCAATATCCGGCCCCCCGGCCAATATCGTCACATCCAGACCTTCGGCCTCATAAAACCCTTTGTCCAAGGCCACATAGTAACCTGCAAATTGGGCTTGCGTCACCCACTGCAATTGCAATGAAACGGAGTTCGCGTGACCGTCTGCACTGGCAGACGTGCCGCCAAGCCCCGCTGCGATAGCGGCTGCAATAATCATCTTTTTCATCGTTTAGACCTCCTAGTCTGTGGTTTTGCTGCAATCTTCATAGGACTGTCAGCGTTGTGATGGGTGCCAAAAAGTAACGCCCTTTTCGATTAATGTCACAATACCGTAAAATGCGGTCCCCGCGATTGCGGCAATGACGATCTCAGCCCAAACCATATCAAGGGCGAGTTGGCCAAAGCTGGTGGAAATGCGAAATCCCATTCCAACGGTTGGGGAGCCAAAGAACTCTGCAACGATCGCACCGATCAGAGATAATGTTGTAGCGACCTTCAAGCCATTGAAAATGAACGGCATCGCAGCTGGAAGGCGCAGTTTGAGCAAGGTGGGCCAATAGCCAGCCCCATAGGTGCGCATGAGATCACGCTGCATCGATGTCGTATCGCGCATCCCCGCGACGACGTTCACCAAGATGGGAAAGAACACCATAACAGCCACGACAGCTGCCTTAGATTCCCAATCACTTCCGAACCATTTAACGAAAATCGGCGCTATCCCAACGATGGGCAAAGCGGCCATAAAGCTCCCAACAGGCAGGACACCGCGTGTTAAAAAATCGGAGCGATCCGCAAGTACGGCGATGGCAAAGGCTGCCAGGCCACCGAGAATATATCCCGTCAACGCCCCCTTAATGATGGTTTGAACGAAGTCTGCCCACAACCGTGGCATTTCAATCGCCATCCGCAAGACGATGTCAGAGGGGCGCGGCAAAAATACGGGGTTTACTTCAAAGCCTATGACAAAGCACTCCCACACAAGCAAAACGGTCAGCCCAAAGATGAGCGGAATTGCAAGGGTCATCGCCCGAGCGTCCGACCACTTACTATTTGCAAAATATAAATTCACCAACCACCCCAGAACCCAGATGGCAAATCCCGCGATTACATACATCATGCCGGTTTCATCCCCATTTTACGAAGCGCACCGCGTTCAACCAATGAAATGATCCCAACCAGTGCCGCTGCGGTCAGAGCAGCCGCAAAAAGAGCCGCCCATGACAGTATGGGTTGGCCGTATTGATCACCAACCAACATGCGCGCCCCAAACCCTGCCTTTGCGCCCGTGGGCAATTCTGCCACGATTGTGCCAATCAAGGAGGCCGAGATGCCAATTTTCAAAGAGGCAAACAAAAAGGGCGTCGAGGAGGGAAGGCGCAGTTTCCAGAAGCTTTGCGCATTGTTGCTGCTATAGGTCCGCAGCAGATCCAGCTGCATATGATCCGGGCTGCGCAGACCTTTGACCATGCCCACCACCACAGGAAAGAAAGACAGATAAGCCGCAATAACAGATTTGGGTAAGACACCATGAATACCGGCCGCTCCGAGGACAACAATGATCATCGGAGCCAGAGCAAGGATCGGAATGGTTTGACTGACGATGGCCCATGGCATGACAGATTTATCCATCACACGGCTAAAAACGATGCCAACCGCAAGCAGCACACCGAGCAGGGTGCCAATCGCGAACCCCAGCAAAGTTGGCGCCAGTGTGATCCAACCATGGTACACAAGGCTGCGTTTCGAGGTGATCTTTTTTCCAAAAATAGTGTCGAACATTTCCACCGCCACTTGATGCGGCGACGGCAAGTTTGGGCGTTTCCCAACGTAGGTCAGGGGGATCAAATGTGGGTTTTTGAGCGCAAGGACGAAACCATTTGTCTCCTTGCGCGCAATTGGCGTGTCGGGCGTCACACGCGCGCCACTGCGTTGTGCTTGATCTGCCGTCAGATGCATATTCATCGGCACAACCGCCAAGGTCCAGATGAATAGCACCGCTGCAATAATGGTAAGAACAGGTAGAATTGACTTCACACGATCCGCCCTTGGTTGGTGATTGACTTACACATGGGCGTGCCCTGCCCGCAGCCCATCACGCACGCGTTGAGCAATAGAGATGAATTCAGGACTGTCTCTTATCTCGAGCGGTCGCTCCTTTGGCAAACTACTGTCAATAACGTCCGTGATGCGGCCGGGTCTTGGGCTCATCACAACAATCTTGGTCGATAGGTAAACCGCCTCAGGGATCGAATGTGTCACAAACCCAATCGTCTTTTCTGTGCGCGCCCAAAGCTGCAACAGTTGTTCATTTAAGTGATCTCGCACAATTTCATCGAGCGCTCCAAAGGGTTCATCCATCAGCAAGATATCAGCGTCAAAGGCAAGCGCGCGCGCAATACTGGCCCTCTGCTGCATTCCCCCCGACAATTGCCAGGGAAACTTTTTATCAAATCCGGTCAAGTCGACCAATTCTAAGACCCGTTCGACCCGCTCTGACATTTCAAATTTAGAAAAGCCCATTATCTCAAGGGGTAGTCGGATGTTGCCACCAATTGTGCGCCACGGATAAAGCCCGGCCGCCTGAAATACATAGCCATAGGCGCGTGCACGACGTGCCTCATCCGGCGTCAGGCCATTGACCGAAATATGACCTGAAGTGGGTGTTTCAAGCCCTGCAATGCAGCGTAAGAAGGTGGTTTTACCGCAGCCAGACGGACCGATAAAGCTCACAAAATCGCCCTTATTGATCTTAAGGTTCACGTCCTGAAGCGCGTGGACAGGACCATCATTTGTCTCAAAAGTGAGGTGAAGCCCTCTGGCATCGATGGTTGGCTCTTGCGTCATATTGCATCCTGAAAATGGGTCAACGAAATTCTAATCACGGCCTCAAACTCCACTGGCGGGAATTCCTGAACGCTCAATAGGGCGCGGTGACGTCAGTGCTTTCCATGATGATAGAGCTTTGTTCGTTGCGGTATTGCCGGCGCGTTTCACGAATTTGCCATGCCCTTCCTGGGTGCGCATCTCACCGTCATAGGCCGCAACATGCCCGCGCGTTAAGGTAAAGCGCGGCAGGCCCTTAACCTTTTTGCCCTCGAACACATTGTAATCAATGGCCGATTGCTGCGTGCTTGCTGCGATCGTCTTTTCCTTCTTCGGATCCCAGACAACAATATCCGCATCCGCACCGACAAGGATTGCCCCCTTGCGCGGATAGCAATTCAGGATCTTGGCAATATTGGTCGATGTGACAGCCACGAACTCATTCGGCGTTAGGCGACCCGTCGCAACGCCATAGGTCCATAGCATCGGCATGCGATCTTCCAGACCACCTGTGCCATTCGGGATCTTGGTGAAATCCCCCAGGCCGAAGCGTTTTTGTTCTGTCGAAAACGCGCAGTGATCGGTTGCCACAACGCTCAGGGAGCCGGACTGAAGGCCCGCCCAAAGGCTATCTTGATGATGTTTGTTGCGAAAGGGTGGAGACATAACGCGACGTGCGGCGTGGTCCCAGTCCTTGTTGAAATATTCGCTTTCGTCCAGTGTTAGGTGCTGGATCAATGGCTCACCCCAAACCCGTTTGCCCTGTTGGCGTGCGCGGCGAATGGCCTCGTGGGACTCTTCGCAAGAGGTATGAACGACATAAAGCGGCACCCCAGCCATATCCGCAATCATAATTGCGCGGTTGGTGGCTTCGCCCTCGACCTGCGGCGGCCTCGAATAGGCATGCGCTTCTGGTCCCGTATTGCCCTCTGCCAAGAGTTTGGCGGAGAGTTCCGCAACCACATCCCCGTTTTCGGCATGGACCATCGCGATGCCTCCCAATTCGGACAGGCGATTGAAGCTTGCGAACAGCTCGTCGTCATTAACCATCAAGGCGCCTTTGTAGGCCAAGAAGTGCTTGAACGTATTAATGCCCCGGTCTTTGATCACGCTCTCCATCTCGTCAAACACCTGTTCGCCCCACCAGGTCACGGCCATATGAAAAGAATAATCGCAGTTGGCGCGGGTGGATTTATTGTCCCACATTTTCAGCGCATCATGCAGCCCCTGCCCCGGGCTCGGGAGCGCGAAATCAACAACCATCGTGGTGCCCCCAGCCAATGCCGCGCGGGTGCCGCTTTCGAAATCATCTGAAGAATATGTGCCCATGAATGGCATCTCAAGATGGGTATGGGGGTCAATGCCACCCGGCATCACGTAGCAGTTTGTTGCATCCAATTCATCCGTGCCAGATAGCTTTTTTCCAATCTCGATGATCTTACCATCTTCAATCAAAACATCTGCTTCATATGTCAAATCATGCGTGACTATTGTACCGTTCTTGATAACTGTGCTCATGATAATCTCCCTGTCTATTGGTACCTGCGCCGCGGCTTAAGGTGTAATTACGGCCGTCTCCAAAACGGCATGCAACAAAACATCTGCGCCCGCAGCTGCCCAATCCTGGCTGATGTCCTCAGCCTCATTATGGCTCAGGCCGTCCACACAGGGGCACATGACCATTGCCGTGGGCGCAACCTTATAGATCCAACAGGCGTCATGACCCGCGCCTGAAATGAGATCCATATGGCTATATCCCAAACGCTCTGCCGCGCGGCGCACGGCCTGAACACATGTTGCGTCAAATGCGACAGGATCAAACCCACCGACCTTTTCAAACTCAATCTCCATCCCCATCGCTTCACAGATGGCTTGGGCTTCGGCCCGTAAACGCGCCTCCATGTCAGTGATGACAGTCAAATCGGGAGAGCGAAAATCAATCGTAAACACGACTTTGCCAGGGATCACGTTGCGCGAATTGGGGTAAACATCGATATGACCCGCCGCGCCGACCGCGTGAGGTGCGTAAGACAGCGCGATCGCTTCAACTTTATCCAAAACCCGTGCCATGGCGAGCCCTGCGTTTTTGCGCATGGGCATCGGAGTCGATCCTGTGTGGGCGTCTTTGCCTTTGATCGTCACTTGGGTCCAGGACAGACCCTGCCCATGTGTCACAATCCCAATTTGCTTATTTTTTGCCTCTAGGATCGGACCCTGTTCGATGTGCAGTTCAAAGAAGGCGTGCATTTTGCGCGCGCCCACGACTTCATCACCACGCCAGCCAATGCGCTGTAATTCGTCTCCAAAGGCTTTGCCCTCAGCATCCTCGCGATCATAGGCCCAATCTTGGTTGTGAACACCGGCGAACACACCTGAGGACAACATCGCCGGAGCAAAACGCGTCCCCTCCTCATTCGTCCAATTAACCACAACAATTGGGTGTTTGGTTTTGATATCGAGATCATTCATCGTGCGCAAAATTTCAAGGCCACCCAGAACCCCAAGCACCCCATCATATTTCCCGCCAGTGGGTTGGGTATCCAAATGTGACCCCACATAAACTGGCAGGGCCTCAGGGTCTGTTCCCTCGCGACGGGCAAACATATTGCCCATTTGATCGAGGCCCATCGTGCAGCCAGCCGCCTTGCACCAATCCAGAAACAGTTGACGGCCTTCGCTGTCTTCATCCGTCAGAGTTTGACGGTTATTGCCGCCTGCTACACCTGGCCCAATCTTGGCCATCTCCATCAGACTGTCCCAAAGACGTTCGCTGTTGATCTTCAGATTTTCGCCAATAGCAGCCATGGGACGGTCCTTCACTTTCGAATATTTACGGTTGGTTAATTAAGAATTTGACCAACTGGTCAAACTAACGCTATCAGAGGCCAGGCATGTGTCAAGGAATTGCTTTTATAATTTGCCAATCCATCGCCCAACTGCCTTCGATTTAGTCATTTACTCCCTCAACTGTTCCATGTGATAGACCCATATGAAAAAGACAGAGACCCGTATCCAGAAAAAAAACCACTCAGCTATCAAATCCGCTGGGCTAAAGGTCTTTGCCCAATTTGGGTTTCGCGGATCGACATTAGATCAGATCGCAGCGGAGTCTGGTCTGTCAAAACCCAACATCCTGTATTACTTCGCATCCAAAGAGGCTATTTACGAGGCACTATTGGCCCAGTTATTGACAGATTGGTTGCAGCCTGTTCGCGATATTGACCCCGCCGGCGACCCTGTTGAAGAAATACTAAAATACGCCAAACACAAACTGAAAATGAGCCGGCTCTATCCCCGTGAAAGTCGCCTTTACGCCACTGAAATCATCCAAGGCGCCCCACGGATCAAATCCGTTTTGACCGGTGAACTGCGTGACGTTGTTGAGAGCTTAGCGCTCTTAATCAACCACTGGGCGGACTCTGGATTGATTCGTGGTGTCGATCCTTATTACCTCATCTTTTCGATCTGGGCCGTGACGGGGCATTATGCTGACTTTGAAGTTCAAATGAAGGCGATCTTGGGAGAAAGAGATCATTTTGAGGGTGCCGAGCAATATTTAGAAGACATGCTAAGACGCATGTTGACAGTTTAAGGCGGCGCGTGGGTTTACCCACACGCCGATTTGGTCATACTTTATTCAGCCGCGACAGCATCCGGATTATTTGGATGCGTTGTCCAATTGGCGTAGTCATCCGAAATGGTTTCACCTGTGCGCGGATCAACAGTGCCAGCAGGCTGCTGAACCATGGTTATGCAATTTTCAACAGGGCACACTTCGACACACAGGTTACACGCCACACATTCCGTATCAATCACAGAGAACTTACGATCTTCAGACATTACAATAGCTTGATGCGATGTATCTTCGCATGCGGCAAAGCAACGTCCACAGCTGATGCAGTCATCTTGGTTAATCACTGCTTTGGCGACGTAATTAAGGTCAAGGTATTGCCAATCGGTCGTGTTGGGGATCGCAGCGCCCATAAAATCTTGGATACTGCTGTGCCCTTTTTCATCCATCCACTGCGACAGACCGCTGATCATTTCTTGCACAACCTTAAAGCCATATGTCATCGCCGCAGTGCAAACCTGGACGTTACCGCAGCCAAGCGCTATGTATTCAGCCGCGTCCCGCCATGTTGTGACCCCACCAATACCTGAGATGGGCAATCCTGCAGTTGCGGGCGCGCGCGCAATTTCAGACACCATAGACATTGCAATCGGCTTAACCGCAGGACCACAATAGCCCCCATGCGTGCCCTTGCCATTTATGGATGGTTCTGGGCTCATACTATCCAGATCCACTGAGACGATAGAACTTATGGTATTGATCAATGACACAGCGTCCGCGCCACCTCGTTTCGCTGCCGCAGCCGGCCGACGCACGTCCGTGATATTCGGCGTCAGCTTGACGATCACTGGCTTGGAATAGTATTTTTTGCACCAGGCTGTGACCATTTCGATATACTCAGGAACCTGTCCAACAGCCGCGCCCATGCCCCTTTCGGACATTCCGTGTGGGCACCCGAAGTTGAGCTCGATCCCATCCGCACCTGTCGCTTCGACCTTAGGCAGAATGTCTTTCCATGCCTGTTCTTCACAAGGCACCATGATGGACACGATGACAGCGTGGTTCGGGTAATCTTTCTTGACACGGGTGATTTCCTCTAGGTTCACACCAAGTGGTCGGTCGGTTATCAACTCAATATTGTTCAGCCAAGAACGCGCG
>Ga0206128_1003669_pt1 | contig 12534 bp, 9 predicted proteins | sample Helgoland_Spring_7_FD_148601 | JGI IMG/M metagenome (GOLD analysis project Ga0206128, IMG submission 148601) | Pelagic subsurface seawater microbial communities from Kabeltonne, Helgoland, North Sea - Helgoland_Spring_Bloom_20160426_1 | ecosystem: Environmental > Aquatic > Marine > Epipelagic ...
TGACGGGATGGTTTTTTAGAGCTTTAGGTGGCGCTCCGGTTCATCGTAATGCAAATGAAAAACAAGTTGATGCTATTGCACGTTTATTTGAAAACAGATCAGAGTTCCGAATGTTGTTGGCCCCCGAAGGCACTCGTAAAAAAGTAACACAGTGGAAAACAGGCTTTTATTACATTGCCAAAACAGCAAATGTTCCCATAATTATGTTGTCTTTTGATTTTGAAAATAAAGTAAATCGATTTTCTGACCCCTTTTATCCAACGGACGATGTTAAAGCCGATTTTAAATTTATGCGTGCGTTTTTTGATGGAGTTAAAGGGAAAATTCCAGCGTATTCTTAATTATTCTTGCATGGTGTGATAAACGTTTTGCACGTCATCATCCTCTTCTAATTTTTCAAGTAATTTCTCAACATCGGCGACTTGCTCCTCGGTTAATGGTTTTGTAACCTGAGGAATGCGTTCAAATCCTGAAGATAGAATTTCAATATTTCGGTCTTCCAAAGCGGCTTGAATCGCACCAAAACTTTCAAACGGTGCATATATCAATATTCCATCCTCATCTGCAAAAACTTCTTCAGCTCCAAAATCAATAAATTCTAGTTCAATATCTTCAACATCTAAACCTTCTGCATTAATTCTAAAATTACAACTGTGGTCAAACATAAACACAACAGATCCCGATGTGCCCAAACTGCCATTACATTTATTAAAAAAACTTCTCACATTTGCAACCGTTCGAGTATTATTGTCTGTCGCCGTTTCAACTAGAACCGCAATCCCATGAGGGGCATAACCTTCAAACAGAACTTGTTTATAATCACCCTGACTTTTGTCACTCGCACGTTTAATAGCACGTTCTATATTGTCTTTAGGCATGTTTACGGCCTTACCATTTTGAATCACTGCTCGTAATCGAGAATTAGTATCAGGATCAGGTCCTCCTTCTTTGACCGCCATGACGATGTCTTTTCCAATTCGCGTGAAAGCCTTGCTCATTGCTGACCAACGTTTCATTTTTCTTGCCTTACGAAATTCAAATGCTCTTCCCATAAATTCTAATATTCTAACTAATGTTTAACAAAAATAAAAATGCTAAAACAAAAAACAAGTATAATTCAATATAAAACATTAAAACATATTGTCTAACAACTCTAAACTGTACATTTGAAGGTGTTTTGGAAGTTTATTCTCTTTTGGTAATACCGCTAAATACCGTTCATCATTTGTAGTATAAACTAGTTTAAATTTGGGGTTTTTAGCGCCAATTTTTGATACCAAATCTTTAATAAAGTCATCATGATGTACCAGGTCTTTACTTCCAACGTGAAAAATACCATATTTGTTTCTGTTGATAATATAGTGTAATTGTTGGGTTACCTTTTGGTCGGAAATAACATTCATGATAAGATTAGGAAAAAGCTCAATAGGGGCATCGAGTTCAAGATGTAATTTAAGTTCATTTACTCGAGGTGATTGTGCTCCAAACACCATTGGTAATCGTAATATAGCAATTTTTTTACTTGGCAATTTTAAAAACAACTGCTCAAGTCTAATTTTAAAATGTCCATATATACTATTACTTAGAGTGGTATCATTTTCATAACTGGGGTATTTACTGTAAGCATCAAATACATTGGCAGAAGATAGAAACACCATTTTACATTTTTTCTTCAACGAGATATACTCAAAAAGATGTTTGTGAGCTGTTAATTGTGCTGAAAAATCTCCTCTTAACGCTGAAATAATGAGTGTTGGTTTTACAGCATCTAGAATTTCAAAAATATCATCTTCTTCAAAATCATACTGATAAAACTGTTTGTTATTTTCAAATGCTAAAAGAGGTGTCCGATATGTTCCAAAAGTACTATAATAGGGGCAGAGTTCTTTATAGATAGCATTACCCAAAAAACCACTTACCCCTAAAATGAGAATGCGATGTTTTTGTAATAATGCCATAATAGATCGGTTGTTATATTTTGTAAAAGGGAGGTTTCACGACTTTGGCAGCAACTTTTTGTTTTCGAATGGCAATACGAATTTCACTTCCAACAGCTGAATGGCTAACTAATACATAGCCCATTCCAATACCTTTCCCTAATGAAGGCGCCATCGTTCCAGAAGTAACAGTCCCTATTTTGTTTCCGTTGATGTCTTCAATGGTGTAGTCTTTGCGGGGGATGCCACGTTCCAGTAATTCAAAACCAACTAGACGGCGCTTAGAACCTTCTTGTTTTTCAATTTGAAGGGCTTCAGAATTTGTAAAGGGCTTAGAAAACTTCGTGATCCATCCTAACCCAGCTTCTATAGGAGAGGTGTGGTCATCAATATCATTTCCATATAAACAATATCCCATTTCTAATCTTAAGGTATCTCTTGCAGCTAACCCTATGGGTTTGATGTCAAATCGCGCACCTGCATCGAATATGGCCTCCCAAACCTGTTTTACTTCTGAATTTTTACAGTAAATTTCAAATCCACCACTTCCCGTATATCCAGTAGCGGAAATAATAACATGTTCAAACCCAGCAAAATCAGCAACCACAAAATTATAAAAAGGAATAGATGCTAAATCAATACTCGATAAGGACTGCATAGCTTCTATGGCTTTAGGGCCTTGAACAGCTAATAATGAATAGGCATCGCTAATGTTTTTCATTTCTGCACCCATTATGTTTTTTGAATCGATCCAGTCCCAATCTTTTTCAATATTACTAGCGTTAACTACAAGTAAATAGGTATGCTCTTTTATTCTATAAATAATTAAATCGTCGACAATTCCACCTTGATCATTTGGGAAACAGCTGTATTGTGCTTTTCCAATGGTGAGTTTAGAAGCATCATTTGAAGATATACTTTGAATAAGTGCCAAAGCATTTGGACCTTCAATAAGAAATTCACCCATATGTGACACATCAAATACACCAACTCCTTTTCTGACCATTTCATGTTCGGCATTTACACCTTCGTATTGAACCGGCATTAGGTAGCCAGCAAAAGGCACCATTTTTGCGCCGAGAGCTTCGTGAGTCGATTGGAGTGCAGTAGTTTTCATAAGCAATTAAATTTATAGCATTACAAATCTAATCAAAAATAGGAATGAAAACGGTTTAAAGCTGCGTTAAAAATGCTTTAAATGCTGTATAATCTTTAATTTCAGTGGCCACTTTTTGTTTATCAATTACCGCTTGTATTTGTGGTGGTAAAGGAATTTCTGCCGGAATCACTTCCTCAACAACATCTAAAAATTTAGTTGGGTGAGCAGTTTCTAGAAACACACAATGGGCCTCTGGATTGGTTTTCAAATACGACTTACACCCTAAATATCCTACTGCGCCGTGTGGATCGGCAATGTAATTAGTTGTGCTGTAAATCTCCTTCAATGCTTCTTTAGTCTCTTCATCTGTGAAACTATACGAAGACAGGTTTTCTTTTAAGGTTTCAAACTCATTTTTATAGATGGCTTGGATTCGAATGAAATTACTAGGATTTCCAACATCCATAGCATTACTTACTGTCTGAACCGATGGTTTGGGGTCGTAAGATTTTGACTTTAAATAGCGAGTCACCACGTTATTGTCATTATTTGAAGCGATAAAATGATGGATTGGTAAGCCTAGTTTCTGAGCAATCATTCCCGCACATACATTTCCGAAGTTCCCACTAGGTACAGAAAATACAATAGTTTTGTGCTGTTGTTTTAATTGTTTGTAAGCAAACATAAAATAGAACAATTGAGGTAACCAACGCGCAACGTTTATAGAATTTGCAGAAGTTAATTGCATTTTAGAGGTCAGTTGTTCATCAAGAAATGCTTTTTTTACCATGTCTTGACAATCATCAAAAGTTCCATCCACTTCCAAAGCTGTGATATTTTGACCTAAGGTTGTTAGTTGTTTTTCTTGGATAGTACTGACTTTTCCACTTGGATATAAAATCACAACTCGCACACCTTTAACCCCTAAAAATCCATTGGCTACGGCACCGCCAGTATCTCCAGAAGTAGCCACTAAAACAGTCACTTCATTTGAATTATCTTTGTTGAAATATTCTAAACAGCGTGCCATAAATCGCGCACCAACATCCTTAAAAGCCATTGTTGGGCCATGAAATAATTCAAGTGTTGAAATGGATTCTGTAAGGTTTACAACAGGAAAGTCAAAATTCAGTGTTTCTGAAATAATTGTTTTTAGGATGGCTTCAGGAATTTCAGGACTTATAAATTGTTTAATAGCTTCAAACGCAATAACATCATTGGAAAGCGTTTCAATAGTTTCAAAAAATGACGGTTCTAGCGGAGTGATTGACTCAGGAAAATATAAACCTCTGTCTGGAGCAAGTCCTTTGATTACTGCATTTTCAAATGTAGTTGTCGGCGCTATATTATTTAAACTATAATAGTTCATAGTTAGTTTTAATTTAAGTGTTTAATTCCTTCAAGATTTATTTTAGACACATAGATCTCAAACGGAATATTTTGGTTTTGATAGATTTTTCTTATTTCCTTTTCAACGTTTTTTGCCGTAGCATCACTTTTACATAAACTAAATACTGAAGGACCAGAGCCAGAAATTCCAGATCCTAAAGCTCCATTTTTTAAAGCTGCTGTTTTAATACTTTCAAAACCGGGTATGAGTTGATTTCTTAACGGTTCTACAACAACATCTTCTAATGACCTACTAATTAAATCATAATCATTGGTGTGTAAACCATGGATAAGACCACCCACATTTGACCACTGTGTAATGGCATTTTTTAATGAAATATTTTCTGGAAGAATTTTTCGAGCGTCTGCTGTTTTGATTTCTATTTGTGGATGAATTACTACAGCGAATAAATCTGAAGGCGTTGGGATTTCAAGAATTTCTAAAGGCTTTAAGCTTTTTACTAATGTGAATCCTCCAAATAGGGCAGGCGCAATATTATCGGCATGCTCACTTTGACTGGCAACCGCTTCACCTTTCATAGCAAAGGCAGTCAGTTCTGTTTTAGAATACGGATTTCCAAGAAGAACATTCATTCCATATACACTACCTACAGCGCTTGCAGAGCTACTTCCTACTCCGCTTCCAGGTTTTATGTATTTATAGATTTCAATCTCAAATCCACAATTGGGTTTCGCGGCCTCATACATGGCTAATGCGGAAACTCCAGCGACATTTTTCTCAACTTCAAAAGGCAAATCATAGCCTTCGATTTTGGTAATTCGAATTCCTTTTTCAGCGGTTTTACGAATAACCATTTCATCTCCAATAGAATCTAGACAAAACCCAAGGACATCAAACCCACAGGAAACATTTGCCACAGTTGCTGGTGAAAAAAGTTTGATTTCGTTCATTAGTTTGTGTTTGAGATTCTAATAATATCCGCAAATAGACCAGAAGCGGTGACTTCAGCACCAGCTCCAGCTCCCTTAATAATCATTGGCTGATCGCTATAGCGGTTTGTATAAAACATGACAATATTATCTTTACCTTCCAAATTATGAAACGGATGCCCAACAGGAATTTCTTTTAAACCAACCTTTGATTTTCCATCTTTATATTCTGCGACGTATTTTAGTTGACAGCCTTTGGCTTCTGCAGCTGCAAACAGCTTTTGAAATAATGCCTCATTCTTTTTTAACGTTTCAAAGAACAAATCAACTGAAGCTGCTTTCATACATTCTTGTGGTAAAAAAGCATCATTTTCAATATCTTCCATTTCTAGCATCTCTCCACTTTCTCTAGCTAAAATTAATAATTTCCTAGCCACATCTACACCGCTCAAATCAATTCTAGGATCTGGTTCTGTAAACCCTTCCGCTTGCGCTTGTTTTACCACATCATGAAAGCTTGTATTTTGATTAAAATTATTGAATATAAAATTCAAACTCCCCGAAAGCACAGCGTTTATCGTATTGACTTTATCTCCAGACACGATTAAGTTTTTTAACGTATCTATTACAGGCAATCCTGCACCAACATTAGTTTCAAATAAAAATGGCACATTATATTTGTGAGAAAGCTGTTTTAATTCTTTATAATTTTCTATGGCACTCGAACAGGCGATTTTATTACAGGCTACTACTGCTATACTTTGTTTCAAATAATGTGCATAGGTATTGGCTATGGCTTCGTTAGCGGTAATGTCTATAAAAATTGAATTTCTAAGATTTAATTGTTTAGCTGATTCAAAAAATGCCATGGGTTCTGTAGGTTGACCATTTTTTAGTGCGGCTTCCCAGTTCGATACATCTAATCCATTTTCGTCAAACACCATGGTTTTAGAGTTTGATAGTGCAATGACTTTAATCTTAATTTTTAGAGTAGATTTTATGTATTTTTTCTGTTGATTGATTTGATCAATTAAGGATTTACCTACATTTCCAACTCCTGCAATAAACAAATTCACTTGTTTAACTTGTTCTTCAAAGAATTGCTCATGTAAACAATTGAGCGCTTTTTTCACATCAGATTCAGCAATCACGGCCGAAATATTACGTTCCGATGCTCCTTGCGCAATGACTCTTATATTAACATTGTTTTTACCCAATGTACTGAACATTTTACCACTAATTCCTTGGTGGCTTTTCATTTTATCACCAACAACAGCAACAATGGAAAGGTTTGGTTCAATGACTAGTGGATCAATTTTAAATAAAGAAATTTCATTTTCAAATTCTTTGTCAATTACTGCTTTTGCAGCTAATGCGTCAGCATCTGAAACGCCAATACAAATAGAATGCTCAGATGAGGCTTGTGTAATTATAATGACATTTATTTTGGAGTGTGCTAAGGTTTCAAACAAGCGTTTAGAAAACCCAGGAATTCCCACCATTCCATTACCTTGGAGTGTAAGTAAAGAAACATTATTGATGTTACTGATACCCTTTATAGGAAATTCAGCTCCGTTTTCGACAACTTTAGTTATCAATGTTCCAGGATCTTTAGGCGCTAATGTATTCTTAATGAGTAGGGGAATATTTTTTCTAAGTACAGGTTGAACCGTTGGAGGATACAGTACTTTGGCACCAAAGTGCGATAATTCAATAGCTTCTAAATACGATAACTTAGCGATCGGTTTTGCATGTTTAACCATTTTTGGATTAGAGGTAAACATACCACTTACATCTGTCCAAATTTGAAGTATACTTGCATTGAGCGCCGCCGCAACAATTGCCGCAGTATAGTCGGATCCTCCGCGACCAAGGGTTGTAATTTCATCTTGTTCTGATTTTGATATAAACCCTGGTAAAATAGTGACCATTTTTTGGTTACTCTCAAAATACGTCGTGATGTTTGAATTGGTTTCTTCAAAATTTACGGTTGCATTAGTGAAATTTGAATCCGTAACAATTAAGTTTTGAGAGTTTTTCAATTGGACATTAAGCCCTTTAGATTTCATGGCCTCATAAATGATTAAGGAAGAAATCAGTTCTCCAAAACTAAGAAGTTTGTCGGTGGTTTTTGGTGATAATTCATTTATCAAATAAACACCATCTAAGAGTTTCTCCAGTCGAGACAAATGCTCCAAAACAACATCAGTAGTTGTTTCATGAACTTCACCACTGAGCAAGCCATCAATAACATCGATGTGTTTTAGACGAAGTGCATCAAAATCTTGTTTATAGCTATGATCTTTATTAATTGCTTTGTCAGCAGCTGCGAGCAGTTTATCTGTAATCCCTCCAACTGCAGAAACCACGACCACTATATTTTCAGTAGCCGATTCCTCTTTTACAATTTTTATGACTTTAGATATATTTTTTGAAGAACCTACAGATGTTCCTCCAAATTTTAAAACTTTCATTCTGTTTTTTTTATGTTTTAATGAAAACTATTGTTTAGTATAAACAATACTGTGAGGGGACGAGTTTTTATATTATAGAAAAACCCAAAAGGGTGCAAATAATCATTGTAATTATTACAAAAATTGAATTCATTTGGAAGGACTCCATAAGAGATGATTTCGTAGTAGTAATTGAATGTAGCATTTGATTGTGTTATTAACATTCAAAAGTATCAAATCTAAAGGTAAAAAAAAAACATAGCGACAATTTTACAGATTATTGATTTTAGACTAGATTTACTCTTTATTTTTAGTCAAAACCAATGTATTACTGCGCTTTTAATAATAGGGCTTCTATTTGCCACAATTCATTAGAAAAAGAAGTCTTTACAAATGTTAATGACTGTTTAATAAATAGTATTTCAAATTATTATTTTTTTATGAAATTAAACCAATCTAATCCTTAATTTTGCGGTCATAACTAATTGAAAAAATTATACATGCAACGCGACAAACAAATTTTTGAATTAATCGAAGCTGAAAAAGAACGTCAAATCAATGGAATTGAATTGATCGCTTCTGAAAATTTCACTAGCGAACAAGTAATGGAAGCTACGGGCTCTGTACTTACAAATAAGTATGCTGAAGGCTATCCTGGTAAGCGGTATTATGGTGGCTGTGAAGTTGTAGATGAAGTTGAGCAAATTGCTATTGATCGTGCCAAAGCATTGTTTGGAGCAGCTTGGGCAAATGTTCAGCCACACTCTGGTAGCCAGGCCAATACAGCCGTATTTCATGCGTGCTTAAATGTAGGAGACAAAATTTTAGGTTTTGATTTATCTCATGGAGGACATTTAACACACGGGTCTCCTGTAAATTTCTCTGGACGTTTATACGACCCCGTTTTTTATGGAGTTGAAAAAGAAACAGGAGTTTTGAATTATGATAAAATTCAAGAGATTGCGACTAAAGAACAACCAAAATTAATTATTGCTGGTGCTTCGGCATATTCTAGAGATATCGATTTTAAACGTTTTAGAGTGATCGCGGATAGTGTAGGAGCCATTTTGTTAGCCGATATTTCGCATCCTTCGGGACTAATTGCTAAAGGTATTTTAAATGATCCTTTACCACATTGTCATATAGTAACTACTACAACGCACAAAACTTTAAGAGGCCCACGAGGGGGACTCATTATGATGGGGAAAGATTTTGAAAATCCTTTTGGAATCAAATTAAAATCTGGAAAAGTACGTATGATGTCGTCGTTATTGGATTCTGCTATTTTTCCAGGAAATCAAGGTGGACCTTTGGAGCATGTAATTGCAGGAAAAGCCATTGCTTTTGGGGAAGCATTAACTGATACGTTTCTTCATTATATATTACAAGTTAAAAAGAATGCGGATGCGATGGCACAAGCTTTTGTAAAACGGGGTTATGATTTAATTTCAGGTGGTACTGACAACCACATGATGTTAATTGATTTAAGAAATAAAAATATCACTGGAAAAGACGCTGAACAAGCTCTTGTAAAAGCAGATATAACAGTAAATAAAAACATGGTACCATTTGATACGCAAAGCCCTTTTGTGACCTCTGGAATTCGTGTTGGTACACCCGCAATTACAACGCGTGGTTTAGTAGAATCAGATATGGAAACCGTTGTAGAACTTATTGATCAAGTTCTTAACAACCACGAAGATGAAGCTAAACTTGAAGCGATTTCAAAAGAGGTCAATACGTTGATGAGTCACCGTCCTTTGTTTGTATAATCCTTTACTAATTTAATATTAAAAAAAAAATCTCGCATTAGTGAGATTTTTTTTTGCCTATTCTTCAAATTCAATAGCATTATACGCCCCTAAATCGGGTGGAGAAGTCCGTGTAGTATTTGTAATATCTACATTTAAGTTTCCAGAAACAACTCCAACCCCTTTAGCAGGTGAATCCAATGGAATATTCAATTGATTCAAATCGGGCTCTAAGAATAAAGGGTCGGCATTAAAACGTACATTTTCGTAGTAATCTGTATTTGTAAAATCATATTGAGAGTCGGAATAAAAATCTGTTGGATCATCAAAATAAATTAAACTATTGGTGAACTTAAAATTAAAAACTTCTGAAGGTTCTTTTTCCAATAAGAGTTCTGGGTTGTCATTACCATAAATAATACAATTGGTAAAGTTAAAAGATTCTAAAGGATTTGTAAATACCGTATTTTCTGCATCCACAATAAAATTATTGAGTAATAGGGCAGGGAATTGTCTAAAACTATTGCTCCAGTAGTTGGCAATAGTTGAATGGGTAAAATTATAGTTGCCGCCGTAGGTTCCTGCAAATGAAGATACTCCGCTGTTATTGAGCACAATATTTTCTGCACTAATGGAAGTGCCTCTTCCTAAAATTCCAAAATTACTGGAATTATAAATTTGAGAATTTGTAAGCACTAATTTTGTAGGATCGTCTTGATTGCCATCGCTAACTATACCAACTGTTGCATTTTTAATGGTAGTATGGTTAATGCTATTGTTTGTGCTTCCTTCTAATAACCATATAGTTTGCCATTGACCTGGGACATCTTCGTATTGGGGCTCCAGTCGATCTCCTGCAATAACAACTTCATTTTCCAAAACTTCGGGGTCTAAACTTGGTAATCCGTTAATTTTTAAGGAAGCATTATTGGTAATAAAAAGCCCAGAATTGGCATGAAAATGGACGCGTGCTCCCGGGTTTATAGTGAGTGTTTTTCCCGATTCTACAGCTATGTAACCATAAATTACATAAGGTTTTTCATTGGTAAATGTTAATTCTGAATCGTCTAAAAAACGCCCTTGTACATTGGTTTCATCTTCTGCGCCATCGCCGTCAACATCAAACCTAAGTGTTTCAATAACCCCTTGTGCATCTTTAGTTGGGTAGAGAAAAACGGCGTCTTTTACCAAGGTTACCAATTCTACCTTTTGCATATTTGAGCCGCTTCCAAATTCAATTGCATCAGTATATAAAAACTGTGTTTCATTGGCTACTAAAGGCTGTATGTCAATAGTAGTTTCAATGAATACAAACATACTATCCTTTGCCAAAAGTTCTACATTTTCAAAAGTTTTTCCCACTAAGGTTCCATTGCCTATCATACCATCTACATTCATACGGTAGTTGGACGTTTGGCCTTTACTTAATTTCAAAGAGGGGATTAATATATCTTCATCGCTGTTATTGTAAACTTTAAGCGTATATGTGCTAGAGCCTATATTTGAAAAAATAGTGTCCAAATAGACCGTATCTTTTGAAAAGCTAAGCCCGCCAGTAGATGGTGTAAATTCAAAATCTTGGCGGCAAGAACTCCAAAAAATAAGCGTAAAAAAACCAACTATAAAATAAAGGGAACGAATCATACGGTGAACTGTTTTGGTAAAAATATAACTTTTAGAGCAAACAAATATTGTTGTAAATTATTAATTATTAAATACCGCTGCAATTGCATTGGAAATTCGTTTAGGTTTTTTGGTTTGGGCATCTAATAAACACCAAATAGTTTCAGATTTTATAATCAATTTAGCAGACTCTTTATGATACATTTCAACGTGGCGCGTCGAAGTCACACCTTCAGAACGAGTCACATAAGTTTTAATGTGAATTTCATCATTGAGTTTGGCTGCAGATTTATAATCGATTTGATGTCGTACTAATACCCAGATATTATCGTGGCGTTGACGTGGAGTCGTGACAGCTTCCCAATGTGCTTTTGCAGTTTCTTGAACCCATTGCACATAGCGCACATTATTCACATGCATCAAGTCGTCTAAATCATCAGCAATAACGGTACGAGTAGTCTCAAATACGGTCATTAATTCTTAATAATTTTAACTTCAAATAGTTTGTCCCAGCGTTTTCCAGTGAGAAATAAAGTTTGCGTTTCAGGGTTATAAGCCATTCCATTTAAAACATCTAGTCCCTGGTGTTTGGTTACTTTATTTTTCAGAGCTTTAAAATCAATAACTGCTTCTATTGCTCCATTTTTTGGATTGATAATAGCTACCCCATTTTTTTGATATCGATTTGCATAAATTTTCCCATCGACCCATTCCAGTTCATTCAAATTAGTCAATTTTCCTTTATTGGTATAGGCTTGAATATAACGTTCTTCCGCCAGTGTGGTTGGATTTAAAATCCATAGATTTTCTGTACCATCAGATTTATAAAATTTTTCTCCATCATTACACAAACCCCATCCTTCTTTACTTTGTCCATAATTGAAGGTTTCGATTTGTTCAAAATTTTTGAGATCATAGACCAAACCTCGACCTTCTTTCCAAGTCAATTGATAAATTTTATCATTTAAAACGGATAAGCCTTCCCCAAAATACGCTGAATTTAAATTAACAGATTTAAGAACGGTTCCTTTTTTGTAATCAAGTTTTCGAAGTTTAGATTCACCATATTGTCCTGTACTTTCATAAAGGCCTCCTTTGTAAAATTCAAGACCTTGTGTATATGATGTTATATCGTGTGGATAGGTGTTTACAATTTCATAGGTATATAATTTTGGGGGCACTGCATTGACTACAATGACTTTTTTCAGGGCAACTTCAAATTTAGAATCATAAAAAATCTTTGCTTTTATGCGTTTTTCACCTAACGGAATTGTCGAAAGATCAATAGAAGATGAAATTAGTTTGTTGTCCAATGACAATTGAACAGAATCATAAGCAATATTTTTTGGATTCAGAAGCTCGACTGTAAGAGTTTCTGCATTTGTAATAAT
>Ga0206128_1003675_pt1 | contig 12520 bp, 10 predicted proteins | sample Helgoland_Spring_7_FD_148601 | JGI IMG/M metagenome (GOLD analysis project Ga0206128, IMG submission 148601) | Pelagic subsurface seawater microbial communities from Kabeltonne, Helgoland, North Sea - Helgoland_Spring_Bloom_20160426_1 | ecosystem: Environmental > Aquatic > Marine > Epipelagic ...
CGATTGAAACCAAACAGGATTCATCCCCCGTTACGATTGCCGACCAAAGCGTTGAATGCGATTTACGCGCCGCCATTGCCGCACGTTTCCCCGATGACATGATCATGGGCGAGGAATTTGCCAGCACCGGCAATCAAGACAGCGCCTATCGCTGGATCATTGATCCGATTGATGGCACCAAGGCCTTTATCAGCGGCAAACCTGCCTTTGGCACGCTGGTCGGGCTTTTGCATCACAATCTGCCTGTTGCCGGTCTTGTTGATATGCCGGTTTTTGCCGAATGCTATATTGGCCTGAACGGATTTTCGGGCGCGCATCACGCCGAATTAAACGGCGCCGCCATTTCCCCCAGCGGGCAAAGCGTGCTTGGCGCTGCCCGATTGGCAACAACATCGCCGCGCGCATTAAGCACCGAACGTCTGGTTGATTTTGACCGGCTTGCCGATCAGGTGGCTGTCACCAATTACGGTGGTGATTGTCACAATTATGCATTGCTTGCGGCGGGTCATATTGATCTGGTGATGGAAGATAGTCTTGCCGCGCATGACATGATGGCGGTTGTTGCCCTGATGCTGGCGGCAGGCGCGACCGTCAGTGATCTTGACGGCCAGCCAATCCAGCTTGGTCAATCCACCAGCATTCTTGCTGCCGCAACACCGCAATTACATCAAGCGGCCTTGGCCTTGATATCAGCAGGCGGCTAATCGGCGGTTCCGCATTTCCGCCATGAACAACAAGGAATATCCCATGACGACAATCGGATTTTACGGCAGTTCAAAAATTGATGGATGGCGAACCAAGCTTGGCCGTCATCTAGATGATTTCACCCTTGTCGATTTGATGTCACCCGAGGGTCAGCTTGCCGATATTGCGCTTGTTTGGGCACCGCCAGAAGGACAGCTTGCCAAGATGCCGAATTTGCGTGGAATCATCATGCAGGGTCAGGGTGTCGATTATATGATGCGCGATCAAACCGTACCGCGCGATGTTCCGCTGGTGCGGCTGGTGGATCCGGATATGTCGAATGCGCTTAGCCATTGGGCTATTTTGGCGGCACTCGATTTCTGGCGCGACGCTGCCTATTACCGTGATTGTCAAACCAGCAAAACATGGCAACCCATTGTGCAAAGACCGGCAAGCGGTGCAAAAATTGGCATCATGGGCGTTGGCGCTATTGGCGGCATTATGGCACAGCGTTTTGCCGCGCTTGGGTTTGATGTACGCGGCTGGGCGCGCAGTATGCGGCAGATTGACAATGTTGAAATCTTTGCTGGTGATGACGGTCTTGCGCCCTTTCTTGATGGGCTGAATATTCTGGTTTCGGTATTGCCGCTAACACCGGCAACAACTGGCATTATGAATCACCAGCTTTTCAATCAGCTTGCCAAAGGCGCCTATATCATCAATGGCGGCCGTGGCCCGCAATTGGTCGAGGCCGATTTGCTTGATGCCATTAGCAGTGGGCAGATTGCCGGTGCGGCTTTGGACGTGTTTGCGGTCGAACCTTTGCCAGCCGATCATGCTTTTTGGACGCATCCCAAAATCACCATCTGGCCGCATGTTGCCGCACAAACCAATCCAAACACCGCCGCCATGCAGGTGGCAGCGGCGATCACCGCCATCATGGCCGGACGCGAACCCGAAAACAAAGTTGATTGGGCGCGCGGCTATTAGGCGGCTATTAAGCAGTCTGGAAGGATTCGATAAAGCCATAAAGCGCACGAAGCCCCATCGCCTCGCCGCCCTTTGGCCGACCCGGACGCGATGCCAAATTCCACGCCATCACATCAATATGCGCCCAATTGGTGTTTTTACCGGCAAAACGGCGCAGGAAAAGCGCGGCCGTAATCGCCCCGCCATATCCCGACAGGCCGGTACTCGACAAGGCCGCATAGCCAGCATCAAGATGCCGGTCATAATCATCAAATAGAGGCAAGCGCCATAGCGGATCTTCGGCCCTATCCGCCGCCGCCAAAATTGCCGCCGCGGTATTGTCATGGTTACAGAACAGGGCTGGCAATTCAGTTCCAAGCGCAACCCGCGCCGCACCGGTAAGGGTGGCAAAATCAATCAAAAAATCAGGCGTATCTTCCAGCGCATAGGCAATGGCATCAGCAAGAACCAGCCGCCCCTCGGCATCGGTATTGCCAACTTCAACCTTCAAGCCAGCGCGCGTGTCGATGATATCAAGCGGGCGCATTGACCGGTCGGAAACAGCATTTTCAGCCGCCGCCACAAGCACACGAAGCTGGATATCAACATGACTTGCCATCAATGCTGCGGCAAGACCAAGAACCGTTGCCGCTCCGCCCATATCTTTTTTCATCATCTCCATCGCCTTTGATGGTTTCAGGTCAAGCCCGCCCGAATCAAAGGTGATGCCCTTGCCAATCAGGGTAATTTTCGGACCTTTTTTCCCCCAGCGAAGATCCATCAGCCTTGGTGCAATTTCAGCAGCACGGCCAACAATATGAATTGCCGGAAACTCTGTTTCCAAAATTGATCCGCTATGCGTTTCCAGCGTGGCGTCATGCGTTTTGGCCAAGGTCTCCATTGCCGTTTGCAATGCTGCAGGTGTCATATGGTTTGGTGGCTGGTTAATCAAATCACGGCAAAGATAAATCCCGCCCATCTGGCCAATCAAACGGTCGGCATGAATGCCATCTGGCAGGGTCAGGTAATTGACCGCTGGCGCAGCGGCGCTTCGATAAATGTGAAACTGATATTGTCCAAGCCCCCATCCAAGCGCGAGGCTTTCCAACAAACCGGCGTCAAGATCATCCGATGCGGCGGTAAATTGCCAATGGCCTTTTGGCAGGCTGGCCGCCAAGGCAGCGCCATCCCAAACAGCATGATTGCCAAAAATGCCAATGGCGAAATCAATGCGCCCATCAGGGGCGGCAAAATAGATCGATTTACCGGGTTTGGCGTGAAAATTTTGCGCGCTGATCCAGCCTTGATGCGCGTCACTGGCCTTGGCTTGCCAAATGGCAAAATCATCCGTTGTCATCAGGTGAATTTCGGTTCCGTCTGATCCGGCGCTTTTCAGGCCAAAATTTTCGATCATTTTGTTCAATCCTTTTCAAAAATCGCTATTGGTTTGACCCGCTAAAACCACTGATCAAAATTGCCAATATGCCGCCAAAGACGACCGATGGCGTGCCGTGCAGCCGATACCAAACTAACAGATTAATCGCCAATGCCAACAGCTTTAGCCTTGTTGTGAACATGGTCAATCATCCACCAAAGGCTTAGGCCACGAAGCGCAAGATAACCAACAAAACTGGCCATTAACCCGGTCAAACCAAAGGATAGAAGTAAAATGGCCGCGGCAAAGCTGGCCGAAGCAATGATCATCGCATTACGCATCTGGGTGCCACATGTTGCGCCAACAAAAATGCCATCCATCTGAAAGGCCAGAAAAGACGCCAGCGGAAGGCTGACAACCCAAGGCCAATAGGCATCAGCAAATGCGATCAAGGCTGGTTGGCTTGTCATGAGTGACAGAATAAGCGGCTGGCCCGCCCATAGAAAAACCGATAATAGCAAGGCCATCATACCGGCAAGATAATTTGTCCGGCGAATGACAATGCGGAGCATGGTCGGATTCTTCCGGCCAATCGCCTCGCCAACAAGCGCTTCGGCAGCATGTGCAAAGCCATCAATGGCAAAGGCAAGAAGTCCAAAAATCGACAGCATGATCTGACAGGTGGCAAGCGCCAGATCATCCATCTTTGCAGCTTCATTGAGCAATAAAGCCTCACAGCCAATCAGCAAGATGGTGCGAATGAAAATATCGCGGCCAAGCGTGAAAAACTGCCGGTAAGCCGCAAAATCAAGCCATAAAGGCAGGCGCGCACCGGCAAGCGGCCTTATCAATCGCCCAAGCTGGCCTGGCCAGATGCGGGTGATGCGCCATATCATAAATCCAAACCCGCCCCATTGCGCCGCCACTGATGCCATGGCAACACCATCGACGCGCATACCAAAACCAGCAACAAGAACAATATCAAGAAACAGATTGATGCCATTCACCAGAAACAGCAAAGCCATACCAAGACGCATTTGCTGGCGTCCGTAAAGACCGCCAAGAAGAACCATATTGGCAAGCGCCGCCGGAACCGCAAATAGCCGGATTGAGATATAGTCGGTCATTAATTGTTCGGCCATATCACTTGCCGAAAACATATAAAGCGCAGCCATGCTGACAAATGGCGATGCCAGAATGAATAAACTGCCAAGCCCGAAGGCAAGCGTAATGCCACGAATCAATAGAAAGGCAATTTTATCATCCTGACCAGTACCATACATTTGGGCGACAAGACCGGTTGTTCCCATCCGCAAAAAGCCAAGCCCGAAATAGATGAAATTAAACACGATCATGCCAAGCCCGACACCACCGATAAACACCGGATCATCAAGCCGTCCCATCATTGCCACATCAACCGCCCCAACAAGCGGGATGGTGACATTGGATAACATGATCGGCCATGCCAACTGCCAGATATGGCGCCATCGGGTATGAGCTAGCGGGATGGTGGCGGTTTCGGATCGGCGCATTTCATGTCCGTTGATAATGGGGTGGGCGTGGCGGTGATGTCAGCACAAAAAATGCCAGCCGCCAAGATGGGTCATACGCCTTGCTATCAAACCAATGGCAAAACACGGTTTCAAAGACAGGGTAGCACATGTCCAATTGGGGCAAGATATAAACAAGACAGGATCAAACGCCGCACCGCACCGCAACCATCGCGCCTGTTTCCTGCATCTTTGACGCATTATTCGGAGATCCGCATTGCCTAACCCTTACGAAACTTGTTATGCCTTGGCTGTGCTTTTTGCATTTGCGGCATAAGAGGATTACGGATTTTGCCCTTCTTTCATTCGCGTCTGGCTCTATATGCCCTTATGGCAATCCTGTCAGTGGTGGTTTTGATCGGCCATCAGGCCTTGCCGCCAATGGATCGTGACGAATCACGTTTCGCACAAGCCAGCAAACAGATGCAGCAAACCGGTGATTATGTCACGGTTCGGTTTCAAGATGAATTGCGCGCGAAAAAACCAGCTGGCATTTACTGGCTGCAATCATCATTTGCCCACATTTTAGGGCCCGATGCGATTGCCTCTTACCGTTTTGTAAATCTATTGGCGCTATTGGCAGCTGTTTTTGCGCTTTATCATATTGGCTTGCAGCTATATGACCCGCGATCAGCCTTGGCGGCAGCAGCGCTATTTTCAAGCGGGTTTCTGGTGCTTGGCGAGGTGCACCTTGCCAAAACCGACACGGTTTTAATGGCGCTGGCACTTGCCCAGCAATGGGCGTTGATGCAGCTTTATCTGGCATGGCAAAACGACCAGCCACCACCACGTCACAGTTGGTTATGGTTTTGGCTTGCGATGGCCGCGGGGATTTTGGTCAAAGGGCCGGTTCTGCCGGTTCTGGCATTGCTGAGCGTGGCAGCGCTTTGCCTGTGGCATCGGCAATTTCGCTGGCTTTTTATAATTCGGTTCTGGCGCGGGTTTGCCATCATTCTTGTTTTATGTTTGCCATGGGCGCTTTTGGTATCGGCGGCAACGGATGGCGCCTTTCTGTCAACAGCGATATCAGGTGATTTGCTCGCCAAGGTCAAATCGGGACAGGAATCCCATGGCGCCGCACCAGGTACATATGCGCTTGTTCTGGCGCTATTGATCTGGCCAGCAACGCCGCTTTTGATATGGGCGGCCGGTCAGGTTAAAGCCTTTACCAGCCGCGCTGAAACACGGTTTTTACTGGCTTGGATTGTGCCATTCTGGGTGATGATCGAGCTGATTCCGACCAAATTACCGCATTACCCGTTACCGGTTTTGCCACCCCTGATTTTACTTTTGATTGGCGGGGTTGCCGTTCTTGCCAAACCGGCAGATGGCACCGCCAAATGGCGGTATTATCTTGGCATCAGCCTTCGGTATCTTGGCATTGCGATTGGGCTGGTAATGGCACTAGTGGTCATTTGGGGGGCAATGACATTTGGCGGCGAGACAAGCCGTCAGGCGCTTGGTTTCGCCTTTCTTGGTTTGGGCGTCGCGGCGCTGGCAGCATGGTTTGGCCATTTATGGATTCGCCAAGCCTTGTGGCGTCCCTTTTTTGGCATGATTGGTGCCGCAATGCTGTTTCATATGATTGTCTTTTCAGGGGTCTTTCCAGCCTTGTCCCGCATTCATGTTTCAAGCGCGATTGCCGCGAAGATCGCCGCCTCGCCCGCCGCACCAGCCGCAATTGCGACAAGCGGCTATCAGGAACCGTCATTGGTATTTCTGCTTGGCCGCGACCTGTTGCTTCTTGATCCGACAGAAGCGGCGCTATTCTTGATCGAGGCACCGGGTGGGCTGGCCATTATCGAACAACGACACCAGGCCGCTTTTCTTGACGCCGCCAGCCAGTTGAAACTTGGGCTTGCCACACCGGTGCAATTATCCGGATTTAACATATCAAAAGGCCAAGAAGTCGTTATTTTATTGTATCGTACCGAGATATTTGACGCGACTGTTAGCAAGGAGTAAAAGCAGAGACTTTTAACAGTCGATGTGACAGTTCCAGTAATGGCATCAAATCCAGCTTCAAAAACCACCAAACGAAACACCGTGAAATCGGGGGCCGTGAAATCGGGTGCTTCCAAAACAACGGCCGCCCAAAAGGTCGGTTCGGCTTCGGTGCGGGCAAACCGCAACCCGGTCGAAATTTCGGTTCTGGTGCCGGTTATGAATGAAGCTGGCAATATTCGGCCATTGATTGATGAAATTTGTTCCGCCTTTGACGGTCGTCAATTCGAAATCATCTATATTGACGATGCCAGCAATGATGCCACCGCCGATGAATTGGCCGCAGCCCTTGACGCGGTTCCGCAATTGCGGGTGCTTCGCCATTCGCAACGCGCTGGGCAAAGCGCGGCAATCCGGTCTGGCCTGTTGCAGGCAAATGGTGATCTGATTGGCGTTCTAGATGGTGATGGTCAAAATGTACCAGCCGATTTTCCAGCATTGGAATCATCGGTTATCGCGGCAAGCAAAGATGGCAAAATGGTCATGGCAGCAGGCATTCGCCAGCGCCGTGATGATAGCGCCATGCGTCTATTGGCATCGCGTGGGGCGAAATGGGTGCGCGCCAGCCTTCTTGCCGATACGCATCCAGATTCGGGTTGTGGCATCAAGATTCTGCCACGCGCATTGTTTTTGCAATTGCCCTTTTTCAATCATATGCACCGGTTTATGCCAAGCCTGGTTCGCCGCCATGGCGGGGTGGTTCTTGGTGTGCCAGTGGCGCATCGCCCGCGCATTGCAGGCACGTCGAAATATCGTATTCTTGACCGGTTGCTTGTTGGCATTTCCGATGTTTTGGGAGTGATCTGGCTGTTGCGCCGCGCGCCCGCCCAAGGTGCGGTTCATGAAGTGATGACGGCGACGCCGGCAAACAAAAAGACCAAACCAAAGGAAGCAGCGCAATGATCGCTTTTTTATCGGCATCAATTGAAATGGCGGTTCGCAGCTTTGCCAACGCGTTGCTGGCGGTATTTCCATTTTTACCAGCCAGCCTTGCAACCAATCCCGAACAGATCATGATCATAATTGGCTTTGTCGGACAGGGGCTGTTTGCCATGCGCTTTATCGTGCAATGGCTGACTTCCGAAGGTCAGGGTCGGTCGGTTATCCCGATTGCTTTTTGGTATTTTTCGATTGGTGGCGGGGCGGTTTTGCTGCTTTACGCGATTTGGCGGCAAGATCCGGTGATCATTTGCGGACAGGGGCTTGGCCTATTTATCTATCTTCGCAATCTGTTTTTGATCCGAAAATCGCAAAGCAATGCCGCCAAAGGTGATACGGCCTAAAGGCTGGTTTTGCCCATTTCCATAATGATGGCCCAATGTTCGGCTGAAACCGGCGTGACGGATAGGCGTGACTGGCGCACCAAAGCCATTTCAGCCAAACGGTCGTCAGATTTGATTTGCCCAAGCGTCACCGGAACCGCCATCGGTTTTACTGCCCGAATCGTAACCATGCCAAATCGGCCGCTGGCATCGGTTGGGTCGGGATGATACAGCGCCGAAACTTCAGCAATACCGACAATCTGTTTTTCATTAACCGAATGATAGAAAAACACCAAATCGCCAATTTCCATGGCTTTCATATTATTGGATGCCTGATGATTGCGAACGCCATCCCAGCCTTCGCCAGCCGCACCGCGATCCATCTGGTTTTGCCATGACCATGATGATGGTTCAGATTTCATAAGCCAATATTGCATCATACTGTCTTGCTAATGATCGGTTCATCACGCCTATTCGGCGCCGGCACGGCGGGCAAGCAGGCTTGCCACAACCGCATGTAAATTCTGGCCATGATTAACCAGATTGTCCACCGCATTTGTGATCGGCAAATCTACCCCTTTGGCTTTTGCCAATGCAGCAAGCTGGGCAACAGTACGGCTTCCTTCGGCAAGCTTGGCTGGCGGTGCTTCGCCGCGCCCAAGCGCCATGCCAAATGCCATATTGCGCGAATGTGGCCCGGCGCAAGTCAAGGCCAGATCGCCAACACCAGCAAGCCCGAAAATCGTATCCGGCTTGGCACCCATCAGGCTGGCAAATCGGGCGATTTCAGCAAGCCCGCGTGTCAGAATAGCGGCCTTGGCATTATCGCCAAATCCGGCACCAACGGCGCAGCCTGCGGCAATCGCAATGACGTTTTTCATGGCACCGGCAAGCGCAACACCAACCGGATCATCATTGCTGTAGAGCCGCAAATTACTACCTTCAAAAGCATCTTGAATGCGGTTGGCGGTTGCCAGATCATCGCTCGCTGCAACCAATGCAGCTGGCAATCCGGCAAACACCTCATCGGCAAAGCTTGGCCCGGAAAACACCGCCAATGGATGGTCTGGCAGCAATCGTGATGCAAGGTCGGTAAGCAGCATGGCACTGCCATCATCAGCCTTGCCAATGCCTTTTGCACAGAGGCTAACCACCGCTAGCGGACGATTTTTCTGACGCTCGGCAATCATCATAAAACTGGCTTGATTGGCCACCACCGGAACCGCAACAAAAATCAGCTCGGCACCATCAAGGCAGGCCGGATCAAGCGTTGCGGCGATGGGCGCTGCTGGCGGCGAATCAGGCAATTGCAAACAACGACCCATTGCCAGCGCATCAACACTTTCCTGACGGCGCGCCAAAACCATTGTTTGCTGGCCAGCGTGGTTCAGCGCGGTGGCGATAGCCGCCCCCCAACTGCCTGCACCAATCACAACAGCACGAGCCACAATAGCGCGGGTCATTGGCGCACGCCCCGACCAGGTGGCGGGCTGGCCTCAGGATCAAGCGGCCATCTGGGGCGCGGCGCAAAGGCCAAATCATCGGGCCGGTCAAACCGCTCAAGCGCGGCCCACGCAATCATCGCCGCATTATCGGTACATAATTTTGCTGGCGGCACCGAGAGGTGAAAATTGGCATCGGCTGCAACCCGCTGCAAAACCGCAAAAATATGCTGATTAGCAGCAACACCCCCAGCAATGACAAGCGCTGGCTGATTAGCATCATCATGCGGAAATTCATCGCGAAAGCGGGTTAATGCCGCCTTGGTACGATCGGCAAGACAATCAGCAATCGCCGCCTGCAAACTGGCAGCAAGATCGGCAATCGGTGCCGCCTCAGGCCCGCCAAGCTGGCTTAGCCGATTGACCAAAGCCGTTTTCAAACCGGAAAAGGAAAAATGGCATCCGGCACTGCCCTTTAATGGGCGTGGCAACGCGATTGCTTTGGCATCACCCGATTTGGCCGCCGCTTCAATCGCCGGCCCACCCGGATAGCCAAGTCCCATTGCCTTGGCGCATTTATCAAAAGCCTCGCCAGCCGCATCATCCATGGTTGTGCCATAGCGGCGATAATCACCAGGCGCCGCGACTGCCAATAGCTGGGTGTGACCGCCTGAAACCAAAAGCAGCAAATAGGGAAAAGCCACATCATCGGCAAGCCGCGGACTAAGCGCATGGCCTTCAAGATGGTTAACCGCAAAATAGGGAATCTGCCGTGCAGCGGCAATCGCCTTGGCGATGACCGTGCCAACCGCAACCCCGCCAATCAAGCCTGGCCCACCAGTTGCCGCAACAGCGTTGATATCACCCATCGTCAAACCGGCCGTGGCAAGCGCGTCACGAATAACTTTATCAATCATTTCCAGATGCGCCCGTGCGGCAACTTCGGGAACAACGCCGCCATGTTTGGCATGGGTTTCGATTTGTGACGCAATTTCATTGGCGTAAATGGTTTTATCAGCCGCAACAATCGCCGCTGCGGTTTCGTCGCAACTGCTTTCAATGCCAAGCATAATTATGGGGCTTTGAGCCATGAGTGATATTCCTCTGAAAAACTTGCCCCACCTTATCCGAAGCCGGATTGAGATGCCAGTCCTGTCAACAAAACTACCAAACATGCGGGTTTTTCTGAAAAGCTGGTTTTTTGGCTTTGCATTTGCGAGCCGGCCCTTTAGACATGGCTTGCTATGAAACTTGATGTCTCGTTTTTTGATGCCAATCCAGTGCGGTTGGCAAGCCGTGCGTCGCAACTGGCGATGGTGCAGGCTGAAATAGTTTGCACCGCGCTTCAGCCGGCCGCCGTAACGGTGCGTCCGGTAACAAGTGAAGGCGACCGGATTCTCGATCGCTCGCTTGTTGAAGCTGGCGGCAAAGGACTGTTTATCAAAGAACTTGAACGGTCAATACTGGCTGGCGAATCCGACGCTGCTGTTCATTCGATGAAAGACATGGAAACGCATTTTGCCGCCGGTACCGAAATTGGAGCGGTCATGGTGCGCGAAGATCGCCGTGATGCGCTTGTTGGGCCCTATCAAAGCCTTGATGATTTGCCAAAAGGCGCGCGCATTGGCACCGCCTCGGTACGCCGCGGGCCGATCCTGCTTCATTACCGGCCTGATCTTCAAATCAATCTGATCCGCGGCAATTTAAACCGGCGGCTTGGTTTGCTGGCGGCAGGTGATTATGACGCCCTTATTCTTGCCGTTGCTGGCATTAAACGGCTTGGGGTTGACATTGCTTATGCGCCAATTGACGCCGAGATCATGCCATCGGCGGTGGCACAAGGTGCACTTGCCATTCAGATCGCCGCAGCCGATACGCCACGTGCCATTGCGGTCAAAAATCTTGTTTCGACTTTGACCTGTCAAACCGCGCTTATTGAGGTCACCGCCGAACGCGCGCTTCTAAGCTTTCTTGATGGATCATGCCAAACGCCTATTTCGGCAAGTGCGGTTTTAGATGCAACCGGTCATGTCACGCTTGATGGCATGATTTTGCGCCCTGATGGCAGTGTGGCGCATCGAAAGCAAATGCGCGCGCCTGCTGATCAAGCTGAAAAATTGGGCGCTGAATTGGGCGCTGAATTAATTGGCCTTGCCGGTGGCCGCGACTTTTTGGTTTAATGCCCGCTGGATTGGTTCTGTTGGTTTCATTCTGGTTAGTTAACATTTACTTCGTTTAAAATTATCGGCCTTAACCTCAATGGCGCAAAAGGGATGATAATGGCCAAATTCACCCTGATTATTCGGCCGCAACCTGATGCTGATCGTGATGTTGGCTGGCTAAACCGCTATGGCGTGCCATCAATTGCCAGTCCGGTGATGATTGGCGCACCGGTTTTGTCTACTTCATTGGCGCATGATCTTGGCAATCCAGAAGATTTTACTGGCATTATTTTTACCAGCCGCCATGCGGTTGACGCGGTTGCCAAGGCGGCCAATGCCAGCGCATGGATTCCAAAACCTGCCTTTGTTGTTGGATCGGCAACCGCCGCCGCAGCAAAACAGGCCGGGGGTCAAAACATCATCATTGGCAGTGGCGGCGGCGCAGGCTTGGTTGAACCAATCCGGCAAGCCGTGGCAAATACCGATCATGTAAATCCACAAAAAGCCAATTTACTTTGGCCAAGTGCGCGTGAGATTAGTTTTGATATGACCGCAGCCCTGCACCGCCATAATGTTGCTGTTCAGCGCTTGTCAGCCTACCAGATGACGGCCAATGCCAATTTTACGCCACCGGTCCGTGCGGCACTGTCAAAAAATTGCATTTCCGCAGTGATTGCGATGTCGCCAAGATCAATCCAGATTTTGCGCGCCAATATGGACGCCGCTGGGCTGGGGTCTGCCCGAAACAAGATTGACTTGATCGCTAGCAGTGACGCGATTGCTGCCGCGGCAGGTGATGGGTGGAACCATATCTATACAGCACGCAATCCGCGCCGCAGCCGGCTTCTGGCAATTGCGGTTCTGCGTCATCGGCGATTTGATCTGGCGTAATCCAGCCTGCAGATTTTACATCAGCCATATGTGGTGACGCTAGTATCTTGTCCTGCGGCTATGATATGATCTGTGTGGATATGATTTGCTAAAGATCGCATCCAATCACAGCAGGCAAATAGCAAGTAAGGTTCGGCAAAAAGCATTATGGCAAAATCAAAGCAAACATCCGCCAAAAAAA
>Ga0206128_1003686_pt1 | contig 12506 bp, 10 predicted proteins | sample Helgoland_Spring_7_FD_148601 | JGI IMG/M metagenome (GOLD analysis project Ga0206128, IMG submission 148601) | Pelagic subsurface seawater microbial communities from Kabeltonne, Helgoland, North Sea - Helgoland_Spring_Bloom_20160426_1 | ecosystem: Environmental > Aquatic > Marine > Epipelagic ...
CAGGGCTAGAGCATGACGAGATTGATCGCTACGTGTGTCATCCTGGTGGTGCGAAAGTTGTCGACGCGATCGAACAAGCGATGGAATTGCCTGACGGCAGTTTAGACGCTGAGCGCGCGACATTGCGTGAGGCAGGCAATATGTCCGCGCCCACGGTGTTGTTTGTGCTTAAGAAAGTGCTTGAAAGTGGCACCAGCGGGCAAATGATGGCCTGCGCGCTTGGCCCCGGTTTCACTGCATCTTATCTCCCTCTTCGTGTCTCAGAAGGGGCAAAATAATGGAAACCGCGACGCTTCTTTTTCTCAGCTTCATCATTGTGCAGCGCCTCAGCGAGTTGGTGATTGCCAAGCGCAATACCGCGCGATTGCTGGAAAAAGGTGCTTATGAAGTTGGTGCAGAACACTACCCCGTGATGGTTGGAATGCACAGTCTGTGGATCGCGTGTCTGTTGTTCTTGGGCTATGGTGAGAGCGTGTCATATGGCTGGCTTGCTCTTTTTGCGGTGCTGCAAGTGTTGCGTATTTGGATCCTTGGTACGCTTGGCGCACGTTGGACGACGCGGGTGATTATCTTGCCTGAACCTTTGGTCGTTGCTGGACCGTTCAAATATCTGAAGCATCCGAATTATACTTTGGTGGTCGCTGAAATTATTGTCGCCCCAATGGTTTTGGGTCTGTTTTGGGTCGCTGCGATCTTCACTGTGCTGAACGCCGCGATGCTCTACGTGCGCATCGGTGTAGAAGATAAAGCGCTCGCAGAATTGCGGACTAAATAGGTATGGCGCTCGGAATTGGGTTTGGTGCTGAGCGGATTGGTCTGCTGGTTCTGAGATGGCCAAAGATTGCGGCTGCTGTGTTGATTGCATTGGTTATTGTGATCGCTGCCAGCTTGCCAAACCTACGTTTTGAAAACGATATTCACCGCGCGTTTTTTAGCGATAGTGAGGTGTCGCGCGCGCAGTTGAGCTATCGTGCGCAGCAAGGCTCTGATGTGAGTACCGTTCTGGTTCATCTTCAATCTGAACGCGCTTTCACGGCTCAAGCCATGTCTGAGCTGCGTGATCTTGCGCTCGATTTGGAGTTTTTGGAAGGGGTTAAAAGTGTTGTTTCGCCCTTTGCATTGCGGTTTTCGCCAAGTGCCACCGCCCCAAAGGGCGCGCCCGTTTTTGGCACAGAGATTTCTGATACATACGGCGACGACCTCGCGCGATTTCGTGCGCTTGGCACTGGATTGCCGACGTTTCTAAACGGATCGCAAACAGCGCTGCTTATCGGGGTTCGTGTTGATCTCAATGTTGCTGAGATTGGAACGATCTTGCCTGAGCTTCGGGCTGAAGTGGATGCTGCTGTGGCACCGCATATCTCCGCGCGCGTGACGGGCGAAGAGGCTATCAGCCACGAGATCGTCACAGGTCTTAAGTCTGATTTGATCCGCTTAAATCTTTGGGGGAGCTTGCTCGTTGGTTTTGCCGCGCTTGTGTTGCTGCGGGATTTGAGGATGGTTTTACTTGCTGTGATCCCTGCGCTTCTGAGCGCTGCAAGCGTGCTGGCATTGTCGGTTTGGCTTGGACATCCGATCACGGTACTGAGCAATGTTATCCCGATTTTGCTGCTGGTGTTGGGTGTTGCGGATGGGGTCCATTTGGCGGGGTATTTGAAAGCAACTGGTGACAGTCCGCGCGAAACGATTTTACGCATCGGCCCTGCTTGCGCCTTGACCGCAATCACGACGGCACTGGCGTTTACGAGCATCATGGTGACCCGCAATGCCCAATTGTTTGATTTTGCGGTGCTTGGGGGGCTTGGGACTTTGCTGGCCTTTGCAATTACGATTTCGACCTTCGCGCTTTTGGCGCTGGTCATTCGTCCCAATACACGTTCGACGCCGAATTTCACGGGCGTTCTTGCGCAGCGTTTGGCGATGTTTTCTTTGCGCATTCCAAAGACTGTGATTGCTTCGGGCGTCTTCGTTCTAGTGCTTTCGATCTTTGGCTTCCAACAGACCAAAGCTTGGTTTCCGCTCTATCAAAACCTCCCTTCGGGCAGCCAGACGGTGCAGGTAAATGATGCGATTTCGGACGATTTTGGAGGTGTGTTTCAAATGATCGTTGAAATGGAAGGCGATTGGCGGGAAACAGAAGTGATGGTCGATGCATTAACCAAGCTCGCGGGTGCCGAGGCTGTTTTATCCACAGTGAATATTGCCCGTTGGCTGGGTGTTGATGGCGCGCCCGTTGCGGAGGACTTAACGCTTGTTCCAAGTGAAGTGGTCGGGCAAGTGCGCCCTATTGAGACCGTCTCGCGTATCTTCATTTCGGTGCCAGAGCCGATGCGGAATGCGCAAGCCGCCATGCTTTTCGATGCGCTTTATGAGACGGCACAAGCAGGTGGTGCCGCGCGTGTTTACGGGTTGCCGACTCTGATGCGCCAAGAAGCGGTGAGTTTGATTTCGCAACTTTCCAAAGGTCTGGTCATTGCATCCTTAGGTGCCACATTTGTGGTTGCGATTGCTTTTGGATCGCTACGTTTGTTTCCGCTTTTGTTGGTGCCGAATGTGCTTCCGTTGATGGTGACGGGAGCGTCTTTGCACATCTGGTCAGTTGTCTCCTACCGCGGTTCTTGCGTTGACCATTTCCTTCGGTATTGCGATCGATGATAGCGTGCATTTTATGGGGCGCTTCTTTGAAGCGCGCGCAAAGGGATCAGAGCCTCGTGAGGCCGTGATCTCCGCAACTGCCTCTGCGGGGCAGATTATGGTACTTACGACGGTTTTGTTAACTTTTGGATTATCCATCACAATGATATCTGGGTTCTTTCCAATTCGTTTGTTTGGCGGCATGATGATTATTACGCTTTGGGCTGCATTGCTGTTTGATTTACTTTTGTTGCCTGCACTGTTGACGGCTCGAGGATCTAATAAATGATGCGGATTGTGACCTGCGCTTTGCTGGTTTTAAGTGGTGCCGCTTTGGCGGATCCTATGGCAGAGATGCAGGGGGCTTGGAACGGTTCTGGTTGGGCGCGCGAAACGCCTGATGGCCCGCAAGAGACTGTGCGCTGTCGTCTGAAAAATACCTATGACGCTGATGTTCTTACGATAAAAGGTCGCTGTGCTGTTCCGGGTCGCAAGCTTACTCTTTCAGGGGAAATCAAAAGCGATGCAGGCTCGGAAGAGATAACAGGCCACTGGTTTAACCCGGATGGGCTTGGTTTGGTTCGGATTAAAGGCGTGCAGCGCGGTGATATTCTCGCTTTCACGTTCCGCGTAAAAGACCCGGAAACAGGCCGCGATATTGCGCAAAATGTAGAATGGCGCGTAAGTTCGGATGGCTTACGCTTGCGAGCGACGGACCGATCCAATCCTGATGCGATGATGTCGGATATCAGCTTTAAGCGTTAACCTTATTCGCATCCTCTCTTTATAAATATCCCGGGGAGGCTCGGCTTGCCGAGACGGGGCAGAGCCCCTCAACCGCTAATGAAAATCCCGACTTGGAAACAACCGCTTCGCTTGATCACGTGGATGCATTGCGCGTGCAGGCTGGCGGCGTGGACGTGGTGCATCATCTGCCTCGGGACGCGTAATCCCAACCTGATCATCCAGCGGATGACCCAACTCGCTCAAGCGATGCGACAGATCCTCAACCTCTTGGGCAATCACATGCACGACTATGCCTTCACGCTGCAAAAAACCCGTGACACGCAAGAGCCGTCCGCCCATCACTGCGCGGCGATATTTTTCGTATAATTTCGGCCAAACCACCACATTACTAACCCCGGTTTCATCCTCTAGCGTCAGGAAAATAACGCCAGAGGCAGTGCCGGGACGTTGACGTGTAATCACCAGGCCGCATACGGAAATCCGGTACAAAGGCGCATTGGGAAGCTTGTCATGCGGCGTCAGACCGGCGATATTCGGGCGCAGCAATTCCATCGGATGTGCGCGCAAAGTCAGCCGCATGGAGACGTAATCCTCTACCACCTCTTCGCCCAAATGCATGTTCGGCAGGATCACGTCAGGCTCGGAAATGCTCTCGCCATCAATGGGATCATTGAACAGCGGCAAAGGTTGCTGCCCACGGATTGCCTTGACCAACCAAAGCGCGTCGCGCCGTGTGTGGCCCATGTCGGAGAAGGCGTCCGCTTCAGCGAGGCGCTCCAAAATGGAAGGGGCCACGCCGGCACGCAGCCAGACGGCTTCGGGGTCGCGGTAGCCATTGCCGCGCGCGGCGACGATCCAATCGGCATCCGCCTCGCGAAAGCCTTTGATCTGGCGAAACCCCAATCGCAGCGCCAGCGCGCCATCACCGCGCCGCTCTAATGTGTTGTCCCACGCACTTGCGTTGACGCAAATGGGGCGCACTTCGATATGGTGTTCGCGCGCATCACGCACGATCTGGGCAGGGGCGTAAAAGCCCATCGGTTGCGAGTTGAGCAAAGCGCAGGCAAATACCGCAGGGTGATGCTTTTTGAGCCAAGCAGAGACATAAACCAGCATCGCAAAGGCGGCCGCATGACTTTCGGGAAAGCCGTATTCGCCAAACCCTTCGATCTGCGCGAAACAGCGTTGTGCGAAATCTTCATCGTATCCACGTTCCAGCATGCCGCTGATAAAACGCTCTTTGAAGGTACTGATCGTGCCCATACGCCGAAAGGTGGCGAGGGAGCGACGCAGCTGATCTGCTTCGGCTGGATCAAAGCCCGCAGCGACCACGGCGATCTGCATCGCTTGCTCTTGGAACAGCGGCACGCCGAGGGTTTTGCCGAGCACATCTTCAAGCTCTTTAGAGGGGAAATGCACGCTTTCGCGGCCTTGGCGACGGTTGATATAGGGATGCACCATGCCGCCCTGAATAGGGCCGGGGCGCACGATGGCGACTTCAATCACCAGATCGTAAAACTTGCGCGGTAACATGCGCGGCAGAAAGTTCATTTGTGCGCGGCTCTCTACCTGAAACACGCCAACGGCATCGGCGACGCAGAGCATATCGTAGGTCTCGGGGTCTTCTTGCGGCACGGTCGCGATGGAAAGGGTTTTGCGGTGATGCTCGTGCAAAAGATCAAATGATTTGCGGATGCAGCTGAGCATCCCCAGCCCCAGAATATCGACTTTCAGAATGCCCAAAGTGTCGATGTCATCCTTGTCCCATTCGATAACTGTGCGATCCTCCATTGCGGCGTTTTCAATCGGGCATAATTCGTCAAGACGTTCTTTTGTAATGACAAATCCACCGACGTGTTGGGATAGATGCCTTGGAAAACCGATGATTTCCCCGATCAGGCGGATGGTTTGGGCAAGGCGACGATCTTCGAGGTTGAGACCCAATTCGCGCACGCGATCAGGGTCCGCACCTTTGTCAGATTGCCCCCAAATTTGGCTCGACAGGCTTGCAGTCACATCCTCGCTCAACCCCATCACTTTACCTACCTCACGGATCGCGCCACGCGTGCGAAAATGGGTGACAGTGGCGCATAATCCAGCGCGGTGACGCCCATATTTGGTGTAAATATGCTGGATCACCTCTTCGCGGCGTTCATGCTCGAAATCTACGTCGATATCAGGCGGTTCTGCGCGGGCCTCTGATACAAATCGCTCCACGACCATGGTGATGACTTCGGGGCTGACTTCGGTGATGCCGAGCAAGTAGCACAGGATCGAATTGGCCGCCGAACCGCGCCCTTGGCAGAGGATCCCTTGTGAACGCGCGAATTGCACGATGTCATGGACGGTCAGAAAATAAGCAGGGAAATTCAAGGCTTTGACCAGCTTGAGTTCCTTCTTGATCTGCGCTTTCGCCTTTTTCGTCGCGCCATTCGGGTAGCGGCGCATCATGCCCTCATAGGCGAGGCGAGTGAGACGTTCTTGGGGCGGTTCGCCCTCGCTGATTTCATCGGGATACTCATAAGAGAGTTCGCTCAGGCAGAAGCTACACCGCGCAGCGATTTCTACAGAGCGTTGCAGCGCGGCAGGATGATCACGAAACACACGCGCCATATCAGCGTGCCCTTTGAGACGACGTTCAGCATTGGGGAGCGCGCGCGTGCCGATCTGATCGATGGTGATATGTTCGCGCATGCAGGTGAGCACATCGGCGAGCTGGCGACGTTTGCCGTGATGCATCAGTGGATCACCTACAGCCACCATCGGCGCGGAGGTTTTGAGCGCAAGCCGCGCGCACGCGGCGAGGTAGGCCTGATCAGACCCATTGTAGCGTGGGGCGGCACCGAGGAAGACGTGGGACGGGTAACGACGCTGCATTTTCTGGATGTCAGCGGCGGCTTTGCGCAGGGGACCGTTTGGCAGGGCGATGAGGATCATGCCAGTGCAGCCCTCTAAGAGGTCAGGTAGGTCGAGGTGACATTGACCTTTTTCCGCGCGCCGTTTGCCGAGAGTCAAAAGGCGGGTGAGGCGACTGTAGGCAGGGCGATCTTTTGGGAGCGCGATCCAATCGCACGCGCTTTCGCGCAGCATAAGACGTGCGCCGACGATCAGCTTGGGGAGATGGAGGGTTTCAGGACGCGGGATGTGTTGGGGGTCGCCGACTTCTTGGCGTGAAGAGTGATCAAGTTGCGTTTCTGAACGGATGCGTATGGTGTCTTCAGTGGCGCGTTTGAGTTCTTTCAGGGCTGCATATGCTCGCACGACACCCGCAAGCGAATTGCGATCTGTGATGGCGATGGCTTGCAAGCCTAACTCTGCGGCACGGGTCACCATTTCCTCAGGATGTGACGCACCATGCAGGAAGGTGAAATTGGTGGTCGTGGCGAGTTCTGCGTAGCTCATGCGAATTCGCCTTGGACATACCAGCTTGGGCTTTGCGGGGTAAAAAACAGCCAAAGGCGGCGGCCTTGGCGGGTTTCAACACACCAATAATCGCGCACACCAGTGTGCCAGCCCCCTGCTTCCAGCCACCACTCCGGTGCGATGCGTTCTGGTCCAGATGCGCGCGCGGTTGAGAAGGACATGCGCCGCCAGCGAAAGCGTTTTGGCGGGGTAGGGGCGGCATGAGTGCCCATCAAAGGGTTGGGCGGAAAGATGTGAAGCGGACGGGGGCGTATGGTGGACCATGCACTGTCAGGAGTGGAAAATGCTGCGGCGGCGATTTGATAGCTGCGCTCGGGAATATGGCTGTCTGCGGCTAGAAAACGCTGCACGTTTTCAAGGCCGATGCGTGTGCCGATGCGGGTGATCAGATCATCAAGCTGATCTTTATGACCAGCAGAGACATGGCTAATTTGCTGCACTGCCATCGGTTCGACCTGCACCGCTTCAAGGCGCATTTGATCGATGCCGTAGCCTGCATCCACATCGCCAATGCCACGTTCAAACAGGGGCAGAATACGGCTTGCGTCACGCATGGGGCGGGCGAGGCGGAGCTCGACTTGTTGGCTGTCCTGATCGACGCGGCGCAGTGTCAAAGAGAGGATGCGCGCGCCTGTTTCGCGTGCTTTCAGCTTTTCGCAGAGCTGGGTGAGTAGGCGCGAAGTTCCCTCCATCACATCGCTCTTGATGCCGATGGGTTCGGGCAAGGTCATGCGCACGCCGTAATGGGGCGGATCTTTGAGCGGGGTGATTTGTTCGGGCTGTTGCCCAAGGGCTTGGTCAAGACGCATGAGCAGAGAGGGACCAAAACGGCGGGTCAAAGGGGCGCGCGCAGCGCTTGCGAGATCGTTGATCGTGCGCAGACCAAGACGACCAAGCGCTGTGACGGTTTTTTCCTCAAGGCGCAGGGCCGTGACAGGTAAATCTTGCAACGCTTCCAAAGCCGCGCCAATAGGCGCGCTTCCTTCACCATGATGCGCTAAGGCCCAAGCGGCGCCGCGTGAATCGCCAAGCCCGATGCGCGCGGTGATTCCAGCGCGGGAAAGCCGTTGGCGCATGTCCATCAAAAGCGTGGCCTCGCCGCCAAACAGATGCGCAGTGCCTGTGATGTCGAGCACCAGACCATCGTGATCCTCAAGCCCGACCCAAGGACAATAACGCACCGCCCAGCGGCGCAGGGCATGTTGAAAACGACGATCCGCCAAAGGATCAGCAGGGCGGCTTTGCAGATCAGGGCAGAACGCACGTGCGTCGGAAAAGGGCATGCCAGCGCTGAGGCCAAGTCGTTCCGCCGCCGTGTTCAAGCAATAAATCCGGTTGGTATTGCTTTGCGTAAGCGTCAGCGCGAATGGCCCCTCAAGAGGGCGCATCCGTAAAACGCGATCACTCGCCAGTCGCGGAAACCAGATGGAGACGACGCGACGCTGTATCCCATCGAACATGCCAAGATCCTAATGTTCCTGATTTGTTCTTAATAAGTTCGTAACGCTGCAGAGTCGAGTCTCCTGCCGCAGAGAAAGGATCAAAAAGTGGTGCGGCGCGCCAGCGGGACTCGGCGGCATTGCTGCCCATACCATCGGGAATCAGGCACAGACCCGTGGATTTGCCTGTCTTTGCAGAGAGTTGCAGGCGTCGCCCTTGGATCAATCCAATGGGCTGGCTGATCTCTAGAACAACCAAGGGGACTGATCCGTCGCGCAGCGCTTCTTCGGCCACAGCAAGGCCCTCAGTTTGATCTTTTACCTGTGCGATCAAGAGTTTAGCAGGATCAAAGAAGGGGCTAAGACCCAGTGGGTTCAAGCCCTCGGGTCGCCAATGTTCGCGGATCCACAGCACCGTACCCTGTGCCGTACTGGCGCACACAGCGGCAAAGCTTGCAGCACTTGGGCCGCAAACTTCGTGCACACGCGCGGCGCGCAAAGGAAAAGAACTGGTGAAATCTGGCGTCATGGGTGTGATGTGTAGCGCAAATTTGGATGGCATCAAATAGGTTGATCGCGGTGCCCTTGTAGATCGAAATGCACCGCTTAGCTCTGAAAGAGTAACAAAGGCGATGGGGATAACAGCATGCAGGCTTTGCACGGGAAGGTGGCGCTTGTCACGGGGGTCTCAGCGCCCAAGGGCATTGGGCGGGCCATTGCGCAGCGTTTGGCACAAGATGGCGCGCATGTTGTGGTCACGGATATCAGCGGAGCGATTGAAGGGGGCATGACCACGCGCGCGGGTTTGTTGGACGCATTGGCGCAAGACATCATTACGCGAGGTGGGTCTGCCTTGGCGCTTACGCTTGATGTCACATCCGCGCGCGATATCGCGGCGGTGATGGAGCAAGTGCTGGCGCGCTTCGGTCGTTTGGATATCTTGGTAAACAACGCAGGCTCGTTGGCGGGGTCAGATAACTTCTTGTCCACCAATGCTGCGCAGTGGACCTCTAGCTTTGAGGTTAACTTACTGGGTCCAATGATGCTGTCCCAAGCGGTAATCCCAGAAATGCGCAAACTTGGTGGCGGGCGGATCATCAATATCGGCTCGACAGGAAGTCTGGGGGCTGAGGCGGGGTTTGGTGCTTATACGGCGATGAAACATGGCTTGGTCGGTTTGACCAAAACGCTTGCCGCAGAGTTTGGGCCTGATGGCATTCTGTGCAACACCGTTTGCCCCGGTTTTATTGCGACGGATATGCACGAAGCCGCCAATACGCGATTGTCTCAAGAGCAAGGGATGAGCGTGGCGGACATCAAACAGCAACGCTATGCCAATGTGGCCCTGCGCGATGCGGGATTGCCGCAAGATGTGGCGAACGCTGTTGCCTTTTTGGCAGGCCCTGAGGCGCAGTATGTGACAGGTATCAATCTGCCCGTTACGGGTGGCGTTCCCTTTGGTATCTAGATTGCTCGTCGCCTCTGGCGGTAAACGCGCCGTAAATCTGGTGGTGTGACGGTTGGATCGGTGATTGATTGCGCCAAAGGGCCGAGTGGGCCTGTGAAGGATGCGCAATGACCGACATTTGGGCCGGATTGGAGGCCGCTTTCTGGCTGATTGTCACGCTCGACAGTGATTTGGTCGAGATCACGCTGCGCTCGTTGCAGGTGAGTGTCACGGCGTTGGTTTTCGCGTCTCTGATTGCCCTGCCTTTTGGCACATGGTTGGCGATCCGGCGCTTTCGGTATCGCCGCACCGCGATTGCGGTTTTGAATGCTTTGATGGGTTTGCCGCCCGTGGTCGTGGGGCTGATTGTTTACTTGTTGCTGAGCCGTTCCGGCCCATTCGGAGTGTTTGGTTTGTTATTCACGCCAACTGCGATGATTATTGCGCAGGTGATCATTATCACGCCGCTCATCGCTTCGATCACCCATCAGGCGATGCGTGAGTTGTGGGCGGAATATCATGACCTGCTGATTTCGCTGAACACCACGAAACGTCAAAGGATCATGACTTTGATCTGGGATGGTCGTCGCGCATTGTTGACTGCTGCTCTGGCGGGGTTTGGCCGCGCGATTGGCGAAGTTGGCGCGATCATGATTGTGGGCGGGAACATCGATCATGCGACGCGCGTTTTGACGACTGCGATTGCGCTGGAAACAGGCAAGGGGGATTTCGCCCTTGCGCTAGGGCTTGGCTTTGTTTTGATCGCACTTGCTTTGGCGGTGAACATCTTGATCCACTCCCTGTCGCGCACAGAGCAGGAGGGACGCTGGTGAGTTTGGCTCTTTCCAAGGGAGTGGTGAAGCGGCGGGGCAAGGTCATTCTTGGGCCAGTTGATCTGGCGCTGAATGCACCTGACATCACGATTATTCTGGGTCCAAATGGTGCCCCAAAGACCACTCTTTTGCGCGTGCTGCATGGGGTTGAGCGGCTTTCGTCCGGCGCGCTGACCCTCTCGAAACCGGATGCACAGGCGCGTCAGGAACAAGCCTATGTGTTTCAAAGTCCCATCATGCTGCGCCGTACTGTGCGCGCTAATCTTGCGTATCCGCTTGAGTTAATCGGCACGGCGAAACCCGTAATTGCGCAACGTGTAGAGACATGGGCGGAACGCATCGGATTGGCGGATGCCCTAGACCGTCATGCCCCCCGACTTTCAGGCGGTGAAAAGCAAAAACTTGCCCTCGCGCGCGCGCTGATCCGCGAACCGGATGTGCTGTTTCTGGATGAACCTTGTGCGAACCTCGATGGGCGATCCACGCGCGAGATTGAGACGCTTTTGAAAGACGCTCATTTGAGAGGGACGCAGATCATCATGACAACGCATGATTTGGGCCAAGCGCGGCGCATGGCGTCTGATGTGGTGTTTCTACTGGGTGGAAAAGTGCATGAGCGCGGTGCGGCGGGCAGATTTTTCGTGACGCCTGAAACGCCAGAAGCGCAAGCGTTCTTAAACGGAGATATCATCGAATGATACGGCTTGCGGTCTTGATGTGGTTGGCTCTTGGGGGTGTGGCGTTTGCTGAAACCATGCGGTTGGCGGTGACGACGAGCTTTCATAATTCGGGACTGTCGGATGTGCTTTTGCCTGTGATCAAGGCAGAGATCGGACTGGAAGTTCAGCTTTTGGTCGTCGGCACCGGCCAAGCGCTGCGTCTTGGGCGCGCAGGGGACGTGGATGCGATCCTTGTGCATTCCAAAGCAGCGGAAGATGCGTTTGTGGCTGAGGGTTTCGCGCCTTATCGTCGCGAGATCATGTATAATGATTTCGTACTGATCGGGCCTGCGCATGATCCGGCCCAACTGGCGCAAGCCACGAGTGCGCGTGATGCGTTAAAGCGGATCGCAGCGGCGAAAGCACCATTTATTTCACGTGGTGATGAAAGCGGTACGCATAAGAAGGAGTTGGTTTTGTGGGATGCGGCAGCGCTAGAGGTCAGTGCGTTCGATCCATGGTACAAAGCTGTGGGCGCAGGCATGGGTGCGAGCTTGAATACGGCTTCTGCGATGGGTGCATACATCCTCGCAGATCGTGCGAGTTGGTTGAATTTTGGCAATAAAACTGGATTGGCGTTACTCTACGCGGGTGATCCTGCGCTGTTTAATCAGTACGCCTATTTGCCTGTGAACGCTGTGAAACATCCGCATGTGAACGCCGCCGTTGCGCAGGCTTTGGAAGCGTGGCTTGTGTCACAGAATGCCGCTGATTTAATCAACGGCTACTCAATCAATGGCGAACGTTTGTTCAGCTTCAACGCTCAAAACTAAAGACTGCGAAGCAGTTCTTGCGAGGGTGTGCCTGTTACGGGCAATCCTTTGCTGCGTTGATAATCGCTGACCGCTGCTTTGCTTTTAGGTCCGAAGACACCATCAGCACCGCCCGTGTCAAACCCGCGTCGTGTGAGGCGTTGTTGCAAGGCGATCCGGTCGTCTTTCGTCAACCCATTCGCATCGGGCGGGAACTGTCCGCGTAAAGGACCTGCACCTGCGATACGGTCGGACAGATGCCCCACACCAATCGCGTAGGCGTCAGAATTGTTGTAACGCTTGATCGCCCGGAAATTGCCGGTGGTGGCGAATTTCGGACCGCCCGCTTGGGGTTGAAGCGTGCCGGACGCGCTCTCAGAACCCCATTTCACACCGCGCGCCCAGCCGTTGCGCTGCAAGTATGCGGCGGTAGAGGCAAGGGCATCGCTGGGATCCGCAGACCAGATATCGCGGCGGCCATCACCTGTGAAATCCACAGCGAAGCCCTCGTA
>Ga0206128_1003707_pt1 | contig 12470 bp, 9 predicted proteins | sample Helgoland_Spring_7_FD_148601 | JGI IMG/M metagenome (GOLD analysis project Ga0206128, IMG submission 148601) | Pelagic subsurface seawater microbial communities from Kabeltonne, Helgoland, North Sea - Helgoland_Spring_Bloom_20160426_1 | ecosystem: Environmental > Aquatic > Marine > Epipelagic ...
TCTGCTGTTGTAAATGCAAGTCGGGTAATACAGCTGGGCGAAGCAGAAATAATGCTTGCAGGTGGTATGGAGAATATGACCCGTGGCCCATGGGTTACCTCTAAAGCATCTAAACCCTTTGGAAGAGATGTGGAAATGCACGACTCTAGTTTTGGTTGGCGTTTTGTAAATAAAAAATTAGAGGCGCTTTACGGTTCAGATGGTATGGGAACGACTGCAGAGAACTTAGCCGAAATGTATAAAATTTCAAGAGCAGATCAAGATGAATTTGCTTTAAACTCTCAGCTAAAAGCAGCCACAGCTCAAGATGCAGGACGCTTTGATTTAGAAACAGTAGCCGTAGAGATTCCTCAGCGAAAAAAAGAGCCTATCGTCTTTTCCAAAGATGAATTTATAAAGGCAAATAGCACTTTGGCCGTTTTAGGAAAACTGAGAACTGCCTTTAAGCAAGACGGAAGCGTAACTGCAGGAAATGCTTCGGGCTTAAATGACGGAGCCGCAGCGATGCTTTTAGCCTCTAAAGAAGCCCTTGCTAAATACAATTTAAAACCCATAGCTAAAATTGTTAGTTCTGCCGTTGTTGGAGTAGCACCACGTATTATGGGGATAGGACCGGTTAAGGCGTCAGAAAAAGCACTTAAAAAAGCAGGCTTAACCTTAGATGATATGGATGTTATTGAGCTAAATGAGGCATTTTCTGCACAAGCATTGGCTTGCATTAGAGCGCTGGGTTTAAAGGATGATGACGCACGTATTAATCCGAATGGTGGTGCCATTGCCATTGGACATCCACTTGGTGTTTCCGGAACGCGAATTATTCAAACAGCTGCTCTCGAGCTGCAAAAACAAAACAAACGCTATGCTCTTTGCACCATGTGTATTGGGGTTGGGCAAGGCTATGCAACCATTATAGAACGTGTTTAATTTTTGAATACGAATAAAAAAAAACCTTCTCGTTTCTGTGAAGCCATTTTAATAAGGTGGCTTTTTTGTTTTATTAACAAATTAATAATGCCCATATTTCTTAGTTCTTAAAATGCCGAGAAGAAGCCGGGAGGAAAGAAAAAAAAGAAAGTTGTAAAACATCTATGTAAGACGTTTGCAACTTTCTTTGGTACACTTGATGACTCAGTTCTTGAACTTATTTACAAAGACCTTTATCAACTCTACAATCTCAAAGAACTACTAATTACAGAGGGATTGTCTAATTATAAAGAGAATAATCAATATTCAAAGGACATTCCAATTAATAATACACTCCAACACGGAACTTAAACTATAGATTAATTAGTAATATTCAGGTAAAATAAATTCCATATGCAAAAAAAACATCGAGAGCCAAAGAAGAAGTAAAAATGGCAAATAATCTAATTGTTCTTTTTTAACTATTTTGAAAATAAAGTAGCCAACAAAAAATATATTCCCACCAATGAAATAAAATAAATTATTTAACTGATAATTGAAATTTTGGTCAACTATTCTCAAGTGGCCATTTAAAAACAAGAATAAAAAATATGCTAAAATAAAGTTGACAGTTAATATTATTACTCTGTTTTTTTTGAAAAATGATTTCATATTTAATGATTTTTGATTTAAAGGGTTTTTAGGGTTCTCGGTGGCTTTGTTTCCAATATTAAATGCCAACATTATCCTGAATAAAAAAGCCACTCTTGAAAACCAAAAGAGCTCTTTTGGAAATACTCCACAAACTACCGAAACCAAAACTGTTATCATAAAAATTGGTAACGGATTTTTAAATAATGTAAATAATCGGTTATAGTCATTTACAGCCATTAAATACATAAAGGGTAAAACAACTAACCATTTAATTGGTGAATTTACTTCAAGTTGGAGTGAAGAAACAATGATTAGTGGGAATAAGGTGTAAAGAAAATGACGAAATAAAAAAATTCCACCTTTGATATGGAGATTAAAGTTGAATAAGGATTTAATCATTTGACTTAATATCTTAATTAAACCAAATTTATAAAAATAAATGAGAAAAAAACTGACGTGTTTTGAGCATACACAAGTCAGTCCAATTATCGAACTCTTTACCACAAGACCTTGAAAACCTTAGTAAGTTCTACGATAAGTATAAAAGTACTCTTTTTCAAGATTCGTTTGTATCCCACGTTTAGCATATTATTCTAATAGTGGTTAGGAATAGAACTTAGGTAGCACCTTTCTGTGTTAAAATCATATCAATATATTTATCCAAACCCTTTTCATTTTGCAACCCTTCTTTGTCAAGATAATTATTAATCAGTTTTAACTTTCTATTGTCAAGTTTTTTCATCTTAATAATTTGTCTCAAAACATCATTAGTAACCTTTTTACCATTGTATGGTAGTCTTGAAATGACATCATTTTCAGATAATTTTTTAAGAGGTTCTTCTCTCACCCTAATAATATTAAACCCTTCCTCATTTAATTGTTCTGTTTTAAGCTTGTCTAAAGCTTGTTTATCCTTATGCCAATAACTACCATCGAATTCAATACCTAAATGAAGTTGTGGAATATATATATCAATAGTCCATAATTTTCGATTAATTCTTGTTTTGAACCCTTTAGGATTTATATCATTAAACAATGTTAATAATTCAAAAGTAATTATGAGTTCTTGTTTTGATTGAGGAGTGAGTGTGCAATATGGACAATTTCTTTTATGTCGCATATGTGGTGTTGTTTCCCATTCGTGATTATTGTCTTTATCACATACCCACCATACCTTTTTGCCTGATCTAATTGTAACATCATATGGAGTTAAATCCCCATTTTTAGTTGGATGCCATTGTTTAGCTAATTCAGGATTTAAAGTTGCTAAACAGTTTGAGAGGACGACTTTGTTTCCTGAACAAATAGGACAACCTTTTCCTGACGAAACCCCTCCAATAATTGCTTGCCACTCGTGGTCATCTCCTTTATCACATTTCCACCACACTTTTTTACCTGATTTTATTGACACATCAAAAGGTGTTAGTTTACCGTTTTTAGTTGGGTGCCATTGTTTGGCTAATTCAGGGCTTAATGTTGCTAAACAAGATGATAATGAAACTTTTTGCCCCGCACATATCGCACAACTTCTCCCGTTACTTCTATGATATATTGTACTTACCCACTCGTGGTCATCTCCTTTATCACATTTCCACCAAACTTTTTTATGAGACCCGATGGTGACATCGTAAGGAGTTAAATCTCCATTTTTAGTTGGATGCCATTGTTTAGCTAATTCAGGATTTAAAGTTGATAAACAATTTGAGAGGACGACTTTGTTTCCCGAGCATATTGTACAATTTAACCCTTGTTTTCTCTGATTTACAGAATGAATCCATTCGTGGTCATCTCCTTTATCACATTTCCACCATACTTTTTTACCTGAAGCAGGCCTAACATCATAAGGGGTTAAACTTCCATTTTTAGTTGGGTGCCATTGTTTGGCTAATTCAGGGTTTAATGTTGCTAAACAGTTTGACAACACTGTTTTTTTACCCGAACAAACAGGGCATTTTCTTCCATTTGATCTATGGGATATTGAACTTACCCACTCGTGGTCATCTCCTTTATCGCATTTCCACCACACTTTTATGTTTGAACCAACAGTAACATCATAGGGAGTTAAATCACCATTTTTAATAGGATGCCATTCTTTTGCTAATAATGGGTTTAGTTCTGCTAATGATTTTCCTTTTGGCGGTTTTCTTTTCATTGGTTAAATATAGTAAACAAACGGATGTTTATTTGGGTGTCATATAACAAGGGAGGTTAGCCCTATTTTTAGACATTTTTAGGATGATTTATTGTTTGGGGGAGTATTATTTATAATTTTTATCTTTATCAAAATAATTTCCCCTATTATGAAAAGTTTACTTTCAATACTAATTCTAATATTAGGCTTTACTGTTTCAGCCCAAGTGCAAGACCCGTGTTATTCAGTTAATGACTTTATGACCCAAACAGAAGGTGAGAACCCTTCTATAACTAAAAACTTTATTGGTGGATGGAATATGTTTGGTTATCCCTGTTCTCAATCGTTAGATTTATCGGAAGCATTTAGCTCAATTGTAGAAAAAGTAATTATAGTTAAGAATAATAATGGAAATGTCTATATGCCTGAATTTAGCTTTAATGGCATAGGGTTTTTACAAGGTGGAGAAGGTTATCAAATTAAAATGAATAATACTGAATATGGTTTCTCTTTCTGTGAACATATCACTTGGCCAAATCTTGAAGGGTGTACTGATTGTGATGCTGTAAACTTTAATCAATTAGCGAATGTAGATGATGGAAGTTGTAATTACGATTCTGATGGAGATGGAATTCCTGACTCTGAAGAAATAGTTGGATGTCAAGATGAAAGTGCTTGTAATTATAATGATTATGCTACTGATATTGATACATGTCATTATACTTCAGATTGTCAAATGTGTGTGGTAAACGAAAATAATGGTATTGGATATGTGGAACAGATAGTAGAGGGCTGTACTGATTTAAGTGCTGTAAATTATAATCGATGTGCAACAACTGACAATGGATCTTGTGAAAACTGTATCTTGTATAGTAATTCAAATTTATTGGCCGCAGGCGAGTTAAGTGTTTACGCATTATCTTCTGATTCAATTATAAATATTAATAATACCGGTTATAGTAATATTTCATATGGTGGAAATCCCGGAGCTGGAGTTGGATTCATGCCTCATGGATTATATGATGCAATTTCGATTTCAACTGGTGGCACTGAAGCTATTGCATTAAAGTCTGATTGTACAATTGTTGTTTGGGGTAATAATCCTGTAAATATTCCTTTAGGTTTAGGTAAAATTATTGCTGTTGAATCATATTGGAATGGAACCCATGTAGTCCTAAAATCTGATAGCACAGTTATGCAACTATCAAGTTCTTCGATAAATGTTCCTGATAACTTAACCAATATAATTCAAGTTCAATGTGGAGAAGATTTTGGTGTTGCACTTAAAGATGATGGAACTGTTATTGGGTGGGGAACAGGTGAAGCTTCAATTATTCCAGATGATTTAACAAATGTAATAAAGTTAGCAGCAGGAAGAACACATTGTTTGGCTTTAAAATCTGATGGTCAATTAATTAGTTGGGGTTATGATGACCATAATTGTCTTTCTATTCCTCAATATGTTGAGAGTTTTATTGACATTGCAGCCGGCACAAGCCATTCTATTGCAATTGATAATAATGGGAATATTATTTCTTGGGGCTGGGAAGGAGCATTACAAAATTTAAATGATATACCAGAAAATTATGGAAATCCTATCGCAGTTGCATGTGGTTATTCAAGCAATTATATATTAAATGATGCTGGTGAAATTTTTAGTTGGGGTTTGCAAAACAATAATAATAATACTTTTAGTATTGGTAATGTAACACCTCTAATATTTGATGATTGCAATTTTATATACGGTTGTTTAGATGAGTCTGCTTGTAACTATAATCCGAATGCAAATATGTCTGATGGAAGTTGTATTGATGCTGAACCAGGATATGACTGTGACGGGAATTTTACAGGATATGAAGTTGGGATGGAAGCTGAGGGAGGAATCGTATTTTATATTGATTCCACCGGTGAAAGAGGTTTAGTTGCTGCAATGGATGATATAGGTCCATTTTTTTGGGGTTGCCCAGGAACAATTACTGGTGCAAATGGTACTGAAATAGGTTCAGGTCTATCAAATACAAATCAAATTGTTATTGCATGTTCAGAATCTCAAAATAGTCTTTATGCTATGGTAAATCCCTCAGTAGCCGCAAGAGAAGCCTTAGAATACGAATCGGGTGGATATAATGACTGGTACTTACCCTCAAAAGATGAACTTAAAGAAATGTTTAATACCATAGTAAATGGAGGTGCAGAGGGCAATATAGGAGGTTTCGAAAACAGTTATTATTGGTCATCTACGGAATATGAAACATCTTCTTATTCTGGTTGCCCTGAATCAACTGATGCATGGGAAATCGGCTATTTTGTAGGTTGGCCCATATCAATCCAATGGTATGGTAAATATTATGAACGAAAAGTTCGTGTCATTCGTTCTTTTGGTTACACCTCATTAGGCTGCACTGATGAGACAGCATGTAACTATAACTCTGAAGCAGATATGGCTGATGGAAGTTGTGAATATGCTGAACAAGGATATGACTGTAATGGAAATATTACTGAATATTTCTTAGGGATGGAAGTAGAAGGAGGATTCGTATTTTATATTGATGAAACAGGAGAACACGGTTTGGTTGCTGCAATGGAGGATTTAGAAGAGACTTATGAATGGGGTTGTAATGGCGAAATAATTGGACAAGATCCTTGGGAAGAATCTTTAGGAACAGGCTATCAGAACACCTTAGATGTTGTAAACAATGGATGTACTTCAGAAAACGGGGGTATAACAGCTGCCCAAGCTTCCTTAAATTTAAATATAGGAGGTTATACAGACTGGTACTTACCTTCAAGACCTGAACTTTTAGAATTGTATAACGCAATTGAGACAATTCCATGTTTCACCATAAGTAACAATAGCAACGTTCCATGGTCTGTAAATTATGGAGGTCAAACATCAGGATTGTATTGGTCATCTACTGATTCGTATAATGGTAGCGAATCGATTGCTCTAAACTCCTTTAATGGTCAGCTTTCGGGTGTTTCCAAGATGAATACACTCAGGGTTCGTGTTATTCGCACTTTTTAAGTATTAATCCTTTTATTTATTTAATCCTTCTTTGCTTCGGTCTAATTTTAATTTAGATAAGCCTGTATAGATTTATACTTACCACTATTTTCATCTTGTAACTTTCTTTTCTTTGCTTCACGAAGTATATAACCACTTTTACGGCGTTTGTTTTTGTCTTTACTTCCTTTGGGTCTACCAAGCTGTTTTCCTTGTGATTTAGCACGTTTTAAGCCCTCCTTAGTTCTTTCCGATATAAGCGAGCGTTCAAACTCTGCAAAGGCACTTAGAATCTGAAAATGGAGTTTTCCTGAAGCTGTCGTAAAATCAAGATTATCTGATATAGAAATAAAGCCAACACCCTTATCAATAAGTTCTTTAGTTTCAAGTATCAACTCTGTTGAACTTCTTGCCCAACGGTCTAATTTATATACTACCACGGAATCATATTCATTTGCTCTTAACTTAGTAAGTAAGGCTTGTTTAACAGGTCTTGTTTTTCGAGTACTTTCTACTTCATCAAAGACATCGTATTCCCAATTCTTTGAATTGGCATATTCTTCCAATCGGATTCTTTGGTTTTCCGTAGTTTGATTCTCTGTTGATACTCTAAGGTATAGGGCTACTTTCATTTCGATTGTATTATTTGATTCAATTCTTTGAAGTTGCCAACCGTATGGCTAAGTACTTTAAACGCTATTCCTAATACATATAAAGCAACTAATCCACCACCTATGTACAATATAATTTTAAGGCGTTTATCGTCAAGTATACCATCCAAGGCATTATCGTTGTTTTCTATGTATTCTGTTCTCATCATTATTATGTTTTGATAGGTATATAACACCTATAATCAAACCAACTAAAAAGAGCGTGTTTAAGGCTTTTGTTAGCTTTCCCTTTAGAATGTCATTATCTAAAGCTAATACCTTGTTAGATGCCTGTAAAACAGAAATATCAGGAGGCACGTCAAAGGCTTGAATCTTAGTTATATCTACCATTATTTGTACTTTTTCAAATGAACCATTTCTCCTTGTTCAAAAACTAAAAACTCGTACACGGCCTTATATCTTTGTCCATCTACGTCATCAAAATGAGTTAACACATCAAATGAATAACCTTTACCAAGCATAAACTGCTTATGAAAAGATTTATTCGTATTACCATCCATTAATTCGTTCAATATCCTATAATTCTTATGGAGTTTACTATCCACGAAAGAGCGAGATTTCCTTACTGAACTCATTTTGCTATTAATATAGTCTATTCTATTTTGAGCAGAAGCAAATTTCTGATTGCTTCGTTTAGGAGAAAACTCTTCTCCACTATACAAACAATGTAATGTCATCGTACTAAATATTTTTAATTACTATTACAAATATACAAATATTCTATCTGATGAATGTAATATAAATACTTTTTATTACATTTGTGAATACAACACGAATTAATACGCTATAATATGGGAACACTTATAAAAGCAAAGGAAAATTTTCAGATATCTAAAGAGTTGTTAGCAAATAAAGTATATGATGTTAAAGACACGGGAGAAGCTGCAAGAAATATACATCACTGGAAAAATGAGGGATTACTTCTCAATAATGATAACCTTAAAGTTGATTTAAAAAACAAAAAACTACTTTTCAATCTAACAGAATATTTTTGGATTAAAACCATACAGCAATTTAGAAGATATGGATTATCAATCAAGGATATAAAAAAAATCAAGTTAGATATTGAAAAATACATCAGTAACAGCTTCACACAAAATAATGAGAAAATTATTCTTGAAGTAATAACTAAGAAAGTGAATGAAGAGCTTAAAGATGAATCAGAAGAATTTAGAAGAGGAGCAATCAGTCAAGCACTAAAAAATGCAAAAGAAATGAATCCTAAATCAGGGATTGAATCAATTATTGAGTCTATAATTAATCACAGAAGTGAGTCAGGTCTTTTTATAAAAAAAGATTTAAATGAGTTACACACAATAGTGTACATAAAAGTAGATGGGATAACAGATTCAGTAGCCGGAACATTTATGTCTACCTCACACTTTTATATTTCATTCGATGAAATATTTTTCGAATTGGGAATTAGCGATCATTTTAAGCATTCAGAAATTCTATCTCAAGATGAAAGAAATACAATCAAAGAATACTCAAATTTCTTGAACTCTAAAAATGTAAAGTCTGTAACATCTGTAAACAATAAAGGTAAAATAGAAACAAAGGTAAAACTAAAGCATATTAATGACCCAAAAGAAATTGAAATGTATAAAATGAAATATGGAGAAGATTTTAGTTGGAGAAGCAAAAAACATAATGGTAAATCCAACTTCTTTGATTTTAGAATAGACATAAAACACAGAAAGCAATAGAGCTACTATGAAGAATGTTCGGATTGTCCGAACGCAATGAATATCTTGGAAGTAAAGACTTCATTGTGCATTAAATAAACAAATGTTATCAATAGATGAGTGTTACAAACAACTAAACAAAAACGGAAACAAATACACGAGAGAAGAAGCTAAATTGATTAAAGAGATTTTATACCAATTAGCTGAATTAGTTTTAAATCAAAGCATATTAGACAATGATAAAATTAAAAGGTAAAAGAGCAATACTTTACATTAGAGTGAGTACCTCCGACCAAAAAGATTTCGGAAATAGTTTATCCAATCAATCAAGAATGCTGAAAGAGTTTTGTGAGACCAATGGTATTTTTATCGTAAAACTATTTGAGGAAGATTATTCAGCTAAAAACTTCAATCGTCCTGAATTTTCTAAACTTTTAAATTTTTCGGAAGAAAATAAAAATAACATAGACCTATTATTAATATATAAATGGGATAGATTTTCACGTGATGTATTAGAAACATTAAATATGAAATCTAAATTTGACAAATTTGGGATTGAAATAAATTGTCCGTCACAGTGGGTTAATCACGAGGACCCTAACCAATTAATTATGTTTCTAATAAACATCGGTGTTCCCGAAGTAGACAATCGCAATAGAAGAGATAGAACAATTGAAGGAATACGTAATAATCAAAAAAGTGGTCGATGGGTAAGTAGTCAACCTAAGGGCTATATCAGTGGTAGAGATGTTTTTGGTAAAGTACTTATGAAACCTGATCCAAATACAGCCGATTTAATTTCTTCACTTTTCAGTGATTATGCGGGAGGAAACTATTCTCAAAATGAGCTTAGGAAGCTACCAAAATATAAGAGTTTAAATCTTACTACAAGCAATCTGAGTAGAATATTAAAACAGATTGCGTACGCAGGTAAAATAAAATTAAAACCATAAACGGATGAGCCTGAAATGATTGTAGATGCTTTACATATACCACTTGTATCTGTCGAAACATTTAACAAGGTACAATTACATCTCAAAAAGAAAAGTAGATATAAACAGAAAGGTAAATCCTTAAACCCTCACCTACCATTACGAGGACATCTTAAATGTCATAAATGTGGGGGAAACCTCACAGGAAGTGGGTCTAAAAGTAAAACAGGTGCTAAACATTACTACTATCATTGTAACACTAAAAAAGGATGTAGTGAGAGGTTTAAGGTAGCAGATGCAAACAATGCAATTGAAACTTACCTAAAAAAACTTATACCAAACTCGGAAGTCTGCGACTTATTTGAAAAAGTATTAGCTGATAAGTACGAAAACACTCAAACAACAAATAAGGAACTGATAAAGAAATTTGAATCAGATAAACACAAATTGAGTTCTAAAAATCAGAAACTATTAGACGCACTATTGAATGAAACTATATCTGATTCAACATACAAAGTTGAAAACAAAAACATAGAAGATAAAATACTTGAATTAGATGTTGATATAGCGAAACTAAATACTCACAAAAATGAGACAATGAAGTTCATTAAATATGGTATTCACTTCTTCAAGAATATGAATTATTTCTTTGAATCAGCAGATGTAACAATAAAACAAAAGCTATTAAGTTCGATATTTCGTGAAAAACTGATTTTTGAAAATAAAAAGTATCGAACTCCAAAACTAAATAAAGGAATTGAATTTATTTTCAACAATACTAAGCAGTTAGAACGGATAAAAAACAAAAACGGGAGACTATCTTTCGATAATATCCCGTTAAGTACTCGAGGCGGGACTTGAACCCGCACGAACTAATGTTCATCAGATTTTAAGTCTGACGTGTCTACCAATTCCACCACTCGAGCATAATGCTTTACAATGTGGAGCGAGTGAAGGGATTCGAACCCTCGACCCTCACCTTGGCAAGGTGATGCTCTACCCCTGAGCTACACTCGCAATAGGACTCTTTATACAAGAGCGATGCAAATATAAGTACTTTTAAGAAACCGCAAAACAAATAGAACAGAATTTATCGCTATTTTCTCAAGTACCTAAGCACCAATCATTTTCTTAATCTCATTGAGTTTCATTAAGGCTTCTACCGGCGTTAATGTGTTTATATCGGTCTTTATTATTTGGTCTTTTATCTGTTCGAGCACAGGATCGTCTAGTTGGAAAAAACTCAATTGAACGTCGGACTCTTTCTGAATGGTTTTTGCTTTGCTTAAAAGTTCGTCCGAAGAGTGCGATTTTTCTAGATGTGACAAAATATCATTTGCTCTTTGAATTAAGGCAACTGGCATACCTGCCATTTTTGCAACATGAATACCAAAACTGTGGGCCGAGCCACCTGGTTTTAGCTTGCGCATAAACAATATTTTTTTCCCTACTTCTTTAACCGATACGTTAAAGTTTTTGATACGATCAAACCGGTCTGTCATTTCATTAAGCTCGTGGTAATGCGTAGCAAATAAAGTTTTAGCTCTGGTTTTGTTTTCATGCAGGTACTCTGCAATTGCCCAAGCAATTGAAATACCATCATAGGTACTGGTACCTCTTCCAATTTCATCTAATAAAATTAAACTCCTGTCGGATACATTGTTTAGTATGCTCGCTGTTTCGTTCATTTCTACCATAAAAGTAGATTCGCCCAATGAGATGTTATCGGAAGCGCCAACACGGGTAAATATCTTATCTACTACACCTATAGAAGCTGCTTTGGCGGGAACAAAAGAACCCATTTGAGCCATCAATACAATTAAGGCTGTCTGCCTTAGTAAGGCAGACTTACCGGACATATTTGGCCCCGTTATCATTATGATTTGTTGCGTATCGTTGTCTAAATAAACATCGTTGGTAATGTAAGAATCTCCTATAGGCAGGTGCTTTTCTATTACAGGGTGTCTTCCGTCTTTAATATTTAACGTAAAACTATCGTCAAGAACAGGTTTTGTGTAGTTATTTTTTTGCGCAATAGAGGCAAAAGAAAGAAGTACATCAAGACGTGCAACCAAATGAGCATTTCTTTGAACTACCTGAACATAATCTAACAAAGAAGCTACAATGTCATTAAAAAGATTTTGTTCGAGTGTGTAAATTTTATCGTTTGCACTTAGTATTTTAACTTCAAGTTCTTTTAATTCCTCTGTAATGTAGCGCTCAGCATTTACTAATGTTTGCTTGCGAATCCACTCTTGTTTTACTTTGTCTTTGTGTGAATTCCGAACCTCCAAATAAAACCCAAATACATTGTTAAAAGCAATCTTTAAAGATGGGATTCCAGAGGCTTCGGACTCCCGAACTCTTATTTGCTCTAAATAGGCTTTTGCAGAGGTAGAAAGTGCTCTTAATTCGTCTAATTCTTCGGATACTCCGGTTGCAATTACATTTCCCTTTATAATTTGAACTGGGGCTTCGTCTTGCAATTGA
>Ga0206128_1003708_pt1 | contig 12469 bp, 12 predicted proteins | sample Helgoland_Spring_7_FD_148601 | JGI IMG/M metagenome (GOLD analysis project Ga0206128, IMG submission 148601) | Pelagic subsurface seawater microbial communities from Kabeltonne, Helgoland, North Sea - Helgoland_Spring_Bloom_20160426_1 | ecosystem: Environmental > Aquatic > Marine > Epipelagic ...
GCAGGTATCCATGGTTTAAGTACAGCTTATCACCTTGCTCTAGAACTCAAGGCAAATGGTAAAGGTGACGGTCGGGATATTATTATTCTTGATAAAAATGGTATTGCTGCTGGAGCGACAGGCATCGCGTGTGGAGTGGTACGAAATAATTATTTCCAACCCGCAATGCGAGAATTGATGGCCCATTCAGTAGAAGTCTGGGAATCTGATATGGAAACTTATTCTTATCATCCCGTGGGTTACATGCAAATTAGTCCAGAATCAATGCATGCCGATGTAGCCACAATTTACGAACAGCAAAAAGCCATCGATTACCCTTCTACTTTTATTGAAGGCGAAGCTGACTGTACTAAATACATGAAAGGAATCTTTCACGACTGGCGTGCGCAGGGCATTACTTCTGTATTACACGAAGACAAAGGCGGTTATGCCAATAATACGAAAGCAATGTATGGTTTGGCGTCCAAAGTTGAGAGCGAAAATATTCGCATTATCAGTGGCGTCACGGTGACTGGTTTCACTCGCAACGAAGGCTGTGTGACTCACGTTGAAACTGACCAAGGTAAAGTGGCTTGTGAATATGTAGTCATTGGTGCGGGCCCATGGGCTAAGAGTTTGTGGGAAATGTTAGAACTTCCAAAAACTGTGAGTGTGAAAGGAGCTGATGACGTCATCCATACTGATATCCCCATGTGGATTTACTGGTCTCTTCAAGAAGGCACTTTAGGTGTAGACCCTAAGTTGCAGGTGGACAACAACGGTAACATGCCACCCGTGATCCATGTAGACTCTAATGCTCCTTTGTATTCGAGCGAAGATGGTAGCTTGGTTACTGACGAAATGTGGGGTATCTACTATAAGCCCGACTTCCACTTTGGTGGGGTTCAAGGCGGTGCTGCGCCCTTCCCAGTGAAGACCAACCCAGACGAAGTCGCCGTTGACCCCTACGGCCCAGATTCTCCTGAGTTTGTGGTTGGCCCAGAATTTGCTCGCATGTGGGTTTCTGCTTTGGCCCATTGTCAAAAGCGTTTTGAGGGAACCATGCCCAAGTTTAAGGACGAGCCTAGTGGTGGTATCGGTTGCTTCACGCCTGACTCTTTCCCAATATTTGATGTTTTCCATTCCAATGCGTACTTTATAGCTGATTCGAATCATGGTTATAAAATGCTTGGAGTGGGTAAATTAGTGGCTAATGAAATTGCGACTGGCCAAAGTCACCGATTACTTGAGCCATTCCGCTTAACCCGATACGAGCAAGGTAAATTACACCCTATTTCAAGCAGTCCATTCCCCTGGTCATAACAACGTAAAAGCTTCAGGTTTAAAGCCTTTGAGTTGTTCGAAAAAGCCTCACTCCAGTGAGGCTTTTTTGTTTCTCTAAAGCAAGCAGATGTCCCTGAGAGAAATCCCAAAAGTATCTCTACAGCATAGTAATCAGGCATAATAGAGACTAAATATTTCCCATGGACACGGGCATGAAACAAATCGATTGGTTAGCAAAACCTGCTTTAGGCGCCAGTCTGGTTGCTGCAATATGGGGTTTTAATATTGTAGTCATGAAAATTGCCCTCAATGACATGGATCCTCTTTTGTTCACCGCCGCTCGGTTTTTATTACTCACCATGGTCCTAGTGCCCTTTGTCAAAATTTCTACTGCCCAGTTAAAACTTTTGCTACCCATTGCTCTAGTTATGGGCCTTGGTCACTTTTATGTATTAGCGGTGGGAATTTCTATCGTTCCTGGAGTCATCGCAAGCGTTTGTTTTCTGTTAGGGGCGCCTTTTTCAACTCTATTAAGTTACTTATTTCTTAACGAACGCATTACACCTGTGCAAACGTGGGCCATCGTTATAGCCACCATAGGCGCCATATTACCCACTTTATTGTTAGGCCAAAACGATCTTCAATGGGGCGTGTTTCTTGTGATATTAAGCACCTTTATGTGGGCTGTTGGTAACATTCAAATTCGTAAACTTAAACAATTATCCGTTCTTTCTATTCAGTTCTGGATTGCTATTATTACTGCACCTTTGTGCTTTGTCGCTTACCTAGTGCGAGCCGACTCTACCCCCATACTGCCCCAATTTACGATCAGCATAATCCTATGCTTAGTGTATGTGGTGTTGTGTTCATCCATCTTGTCATATAGCCTGTGGTATGGACTCATTCATCGCCATGGCATGAGTCGTGTCGCTGGCTTTGTGCTACTTCAACCCCTTTTCACCCTCACCTTTGGTTATCTTATTTTGGGGGAGTCTCTCACTCTTTGGCAGCTAATTGGTAGCTCCATTACTTTGGGTGGTGTATATACATACTACCAACACCACAGAATTACAGAACCATCGGTTATTAATAAAACTCACTAATATGAGATTAATATGCCACTAATATTAGTCATCACACAGCAAGTATTTGGAGCCTAGCTAAGGGCAAGCGATGTGATAAGGCTAGAGACAGGTTAAGGGGAAAGTTAGGTTAGCACTAAAATAGGCAGTGCATTTCTTTTGGGTTATTTGATGGAGCCTTCCAAGCGTAAAAGAAAAGCCTTAGTATCTTCGCCGCCAGCAAAGCCTGTGAGTCTGCCGTTGGCTCCTATGACCCGATGGCATGGAATGATCAATGGGATGGGGTTGCGTCCATTAGCAGCTCCCACTGCTCGTGTAGCTTTAGGGCGGTCTATGACTCTTGCTATGTCTTTATAGCTTCGGGTTTGCCCATAGGGAATCTGTTGCAAGGCACTTAAGACTTGCATTTGAAACTCAGTACCAAAGGGTGCTATGGCTATATCAAAGCGCTTGCACTCTCCTGCAAAATAAGCCTCTATCTGTCTTCGAATGGGCTTAAATGCGAGTCGATTATAGATCCAATCAGAAGCCGGTGAGAGAGGCATTTTTCCCGTTGGGAAGCTTAGGTAGTGCAATACCTCTCCCTCTCCAGCAAGCAATAACTGGCCCACGGCAGATTGCATATAAGTGTATTCAAGTTGCATGTGTATCACCTAAGCTAACGTCTTTGAATAATACCTGTACTCATTAGACTACGCTAGCCAAACGCGCATCGGTGTCGTTTATGTATTATTGAGGTTAAGTGGAACTCAGTGCTAGATCGACTTTAATTTGCGCTAAATGCGCCATCATTAAATTTAGTGCTAGGTGCTCATCCCAATTTTTTATTGCTTGTATCAAATTTCGATGCTCACTAGGTGGTCAGTTTGAAAAACTGTGCTGGCCATACATACCCGTAATTAAAATTTGCATAAATCCAGTTAACAAGTGATTGTTTTAAATACTAACAATAAGTCAGTGGAACTCTCCCGACAAGCGAATCAATTGTTGACGGTCATTGTTACTAAAAGCTGGCGCTTCGAGTACTGCATGGGCATCAAGAGTGACCATATCAGCGTCACTTCTCTGAGCCACAACATTTTTAATAATAATGGGTTCAATGGCCCTGGGGGTTTCAAATAAGGTCATTGCTTGTTGCAAATTAGGCTGGCGGATACGCGCACCTTTGTTTGCCTGAAATTCTACCACTTCTATGTTTGATAACGTCAGTAACGCCCTTTTGACGTTCATTCTACTCACACCAAACCGATCACAAACTGACTTTTCACTTAAATGTGTGCCAGGCCCAAGATGTTGTTGCATCACATCGTAAATAATAGCCTCGACAATGGCCTCATCAATAGTTGGTGCATCCTTTACACCATAAATACGTGCCATTGCTTAGATTAAAAAAAGGCAACCCAAGCTACCCTTAATATAATCTACTCGTTTCACCAACGCTATTTTTCAGTTTCAATCAAAGATTTCAAACACATTAGATTAGGACTTACTCTGTCTGTCACTAGAATACAACCATACCTCAGGCCGAACTTGCCGTTCATAGCACCTCAAGAATAATGTGAGGTGCTATGTTAGTCTATGGACTCAGATCAGGCGTCGTCAGGCAAAAGTTGGTTCAATACAATGGCCAAAAATGCCGTAGGTGCAACCGCTGATGTGGCCAGCGTTTTCCAGATACCTGGCAAATACTGCACAGCAGATGGTACCAAATTGAGACCCAGACCCACTGTGAGTGATATGGCGATAATAATCATGTTGCGACGGCTCATTTGCACCTCCGACAAAACATTGAGCCCTGCCGCTGCAACCATGCCAAACATCACAATCACGCCACCACCTAACACAGGCAGAGGCATTGAAGCGATGGTTGCACCCACTTTAGGTAGTAGGCCACACACGAGCATAATGACACCAGCAATGGTCACCACATGACGGCTCATGACACCTGTCATACCAACAATACCCACATTCTGACTAAATGACGTATTTGGCAAACCACCAAACACACCAGCTACAGCGGTACCTAAACCATCTGCATAAGTGGCACCAGAAATTTCGTCATCTGTTGCTTCACGGCCCGCGCCTGCTTTTGTGGTTGCTGAAGCATCTCCTACCGTTTCAACTGCTGATACGATCGACACCAAAGTGACACCGATGACCGCGCCTAAGTTAAATTCAAAGCCGTAGGGCATAACCTGCAGACCCGTAATCCAACTGGCCTTTGTAACTGCGCCAAACGATACCATGCCAAGGATATAGGCCAATACATAACCCGCAATTAGACCAATTAAAATGGCCGCATTGGAGAGTATGCCATTGGTTCTAAATTTGACCACCAAAGCCACTATGATAACCGTCAAAGCAACAGACCAATGCTTTAAAGATCCAAAGCTGTCTGCATTCATTTGAAAGTCAGCGGCGCCACCAGCAGCGTATTTAATGCCCACAGGAATAAGATAAAGACCAATGGCCAAAATAACCAATCCTGTTACTAAGGGAGGGAACCAACTGCGAATATTGACGATGACTGCGCCCAGAGCAAAGTGTATAGCACCTGCAATAATGCACGAGGTTAAAGCAACCCCAAGACCCTGCGTTGCTGCAATTCCAGCGAGCACACCAACAAAGGCAAAACTTGTGCCTTGCATAATGGGCAACCGAGCTCCAACCGGGCCAAACCCTATGGTTTGAAACAGCGTTGCAAGACCGGCAAATAACATTGCCATCTGAATTAAGTAAACCTGTTGGGCACCACCAAAGGCCAAACCAGCTGCACCAGCAACAATAACTGCAGGTGTGACATTAGACGCAAACATCGCAAGCACATGTTGCAGCCCCAATGGCAATGCTTCACTCATGGGGGGGGTTTGATTTGCATCACTGTAGACGGAGGGATTTGCTTTTGTCATATTATTTACTCTCTTATTGAGATGCTTAGATCTCTAATTATTATTATTTAAACTAACCAATCTGACCTTAATTGGTAGATTGTTAACAAGATGGTCTCACCTTTTTCCATTAATGTATAGCCGTTACAAAATAAGCCTAACTGCAGACTTGTTGATACACCGACATAGGTTTAAAATCACTCACCTATAGTCTTAGGAGTCAGTTCAATGTTTAGTGGTTCATACGTCGCTTTAGTTACCCCTTTTATTAATGGCAAGTTAGATGAGACCGCCCTGCGTCGCATGGTTAACTGGCAGCTAGATAATGGCACTCATGGTTTAGTGCCTGTGGGCACCACAGGTGAATCACCCACCTTGTCTGAAAAGGAACACAAACGGGTGGTGGAAATCGTTGTTGAAGAAAACAATGGCCGCGTACCCGTGATCGCAGGAGCTGGCTCAAACAACCCAGTTGAAGCATTAGCTTATGCTCGTCATGCCAAAGAATTGGGTGCCGATGCCGTATTATGTGTTGCAGGTTATTATAATCGCCCAAATCAAGATGGGCTTTATGCTCACTTCGAGTATATTGCTCAAGGGGTTGAAATTCCGATGATAATTTACAACATTCCACCCCGCGCCATTGTTGATATCGAACCAAAAACTATGGCCAAGCTTGCGGCACTTAAAAATGTAGTGGGCGTAAAGGATGCTACGGGTGATATTGCGCGGATAAGTTTGGAACGACTGGCACTTGGTAGTGACTTTTCTTACCTTTCAGGAGACGATTTAGCGTCCGTGGCTTACAATGCAGTGGGAGGCAATGGCTGTATTTCCGTCACAGCTAACGTTGCACCGAGCCGATGTTCTGCCATGCAGACGGCCTGCTTAAAGGGTGACTTCAAGGAAGCCAAACGCATTCATGACGAACTCACTCCTCTGCATGCAGCCATGTTCAATGAACCAAGTCCAGCAGGCGTAAAATACGCGGCTTCCCTATTAGGCTTGTGTAATGAGGAATCTCGCTTACCAGTGATGCCATTGAGTCAAGAAAGCAAAGCCATATTGAATGGTCTACAACATCTAATGGGCTAACTAAACTGGTGCCGCTGCCAGGAGCTTTGTAACTTGGGTTCTGGCCTAACGGATAAGCCCATAGTCTTGATCTAAGACGTCTATAATCTCTTGCTTAGGCTGCTGACTGACGTTCAGTGGGTGGCCTATAATCTTCTCTGCAATACCAATATAAGTATCTGAGATGTCTTGCATCACTTGCAAAGGTAATGCATTGTCCTTGGCTAACGCGCTGCGCTCTGACATGCGGTTTTTGTTAAGCAAAATGTCAGCATCATCAAAATAGTTAAGCAAAAACTGCCTAAAACCCTCTTTAGAATTTTCCACTACCTTGCCAGACCTAAGAGCTGTACCATCCCAAATACGCGATGAATCAGGTGTGCCCACCTCATCCATGTAGATCAATTTATCGTTACCCTTGGCATCCTTGACGTAGCCAAATTCAAATTTGGTATCAACCAGCACTTGATCATGAGCCGCTAAGTCTTGGCTAATGACCGAGAAGCCATCACGTAGCAAGTTCTCATAACGGTTAATATCAGCAGGCGTTGAAAAGTTAAAGGCACGATAATTCGCTTCTAGATCTGCCCGGGCAATATTAACATCATCTGCCTCTGCCACATTAGGGATGCCTTTTAAAATGCCTTTAGTCGAGGGAGTTATTAATAATTCGGGTAAACACTGATCTTGCTGCAAACCCTCTGGCAGTTGCATACCGCAGAACGTCCGTTCCCCTGCTTTATAAGCACGCCACATAGACCCCGTAATATACTGACGGGCAATGGCTTCTACCATTACAGGTCTTGCCTTTTGTACTATCCAAACCAATGGGTGGGGTGTGTCTACAATGTGACTATCTGCCAAACCAGCTTCACGAAAACGCGCAAACCAATAGTTAGCCACAGCATTAAGTGCAGCACCTTTACCTGGCACGCCCCGCAATCCATCTTCTCCATGCCAAATGCAATCAAAAGCGGAGATACGATCACTAATAACCATGACTGCTAAAGGAGCATCGGCAGCCACATTATAGCCTTTGCTGGCGATTAAACGCTTGCTGTGCTTATTACTGAGCCAATACACACTGCGGACTTTTCCGCTGTGTACAGGTAAATCTGTAACAATAGGCAAATCATCATTGCTCGCAAGAACGTTATAAAAAGCAGACATATGAGGTGGTTTCTAGGATCAATCGAAACATTATTTTACCTAAATTAAAGGGCAGGTGCAGCTAGTTAGTCGTTAAAGCGAGTTATATTTTGTATTGTCTGCATCACCTCTAAAATGGCTTCTCTGTTAGCGACTTGGTGTAAGCCAGCAAGATACCACTGAGTGGTTAATGCACCATCACCGATGGGCCGTGTGATTAAGCCATATTTTGGACCTTGAGATAAGGCGGTCCATGCAGGAAGTATGGTGAGACCCTGACTTTGTCCGACAATGGTTAACACCGCTTCTGTGACACCTGCACTAATGACATTGCTAGGCAAAACATGATGACGCCGAAACACTAAATCATATTCACGCCCTTGTTCTGGGTTGGTATGGTAAGCCACATAGGGAAAGTCTGCGAACATTTCTGGGAACACGCTGGCGTTCTTTGCTAAAGGATGATCACTGGCCATTAAGGCTAATAACGAATCTTCACCCAAGTGCATACAGTTAAAATCCTTGGCTGGCGGTAGTCCTGATATCAAAGCTATATCGATGCTTTGTTGACGCAATGCAGACTCTGGATGCAAACCCACGTCAGCCGTGACCTCAAGGCCAATGTGGGCACATTTAATGGCTAACTGTTGATACAACTCAGGCAACCAATGATGTGAGGCATACGCTTCCAAACCTAAACGCACCGTGGTGGTTACCCCGCCACTCATGTGCGCAACATCGTGTTCGGCACGTTCTAATTCTGCTAATACCCTTCGAGCGGCAAATTGAACTCTCAAGCCTGCAGGGGTGGCCACTAGTTTTTTATTTTGACGGCTGTATAACGGGGTGTCTAGTAATCGTTCTGCCTCACGTATGCGATGACTTAGAGCTGACTGGCTCACCTGCAGGGCTATGGCAGCAGCAGACACACTGCCTGCAACCTCTAAAGCCCGAATCATTTGTAACTGCCTAATACTCAATTTAATCGCTATCTCCCACCTTTTTTATGCATTTTATGCATTTAATTCATACTTAACCCCCAAATTATGACATTTACTTCAACAAATACACACCCTAAACTATAAAAAAATACTTTAGGAATAATCATGACCTATCAGTGTCCTTATGCCTCCAACACCATTGACATTAGTGATGAAAATATTCATTGGCAACAGGATATTAGTTACGGTCAATATCTTGGTTTAGAAAGTCTTTTAGAGCAACAAAACCCCCTTAGTGAGGCCCATGATGAAATGTTATTTATCGTTATTCATCAAGCCTCAGAACTGTGGATGAAGTTATGTTTGCATGAAGCCCATGGGGCCGCCCGATTAATTGCTCAAGATGACCTACGCCCAGCTTTTAAAATGCTTACCCGCGTGGCGCGTATCCAACAGCAAATGGTTAATGCATGGGAAGTATTAGTCACTATGACGCCCGCCGACTATGCTAGTTTTAGAGATAGCTTAGGGCAAAGTTCAGGTTTTCAGTCCTTTCAATACCGAGAGCTTGAGTTTTTATTAGGTAATAAAAATTCGGCACTCATTGAGGCTCACCGTCATCATCCAAAAAATTACCAACATTTAACCAAGGTACTTAATGCCCCCAGCCTTTATGACGTCTGCCTTCAATTACTGCAAAAACGTGGTTTTGATATTGCACTTGAGCAAACCCAAAGAGACTGGAGCCAACCTTACCTATCCAACAAACAGGTTCAAACTGCATGGCAGAAGGTTTACCAAGACACCGACACCTTTTGGGATTTGTATGAGCTTGCAGAAAAGCTGGTAGACTTAGAATATCACTTTCAACAGTGGCGCTTTAACCACGTAAAAACTGTTGAACGCATTATTGGACACAAACATGGCACTGGAGGCACTTCTGGAGTGGATTATCTCCAAAAGGCCTTATCCCTGCAGTTTTTTCCTGAGCTTTGGTCGGTACGCACAAGCCTTTAGTGCTGCCATTTACTGAGTATTTAAAACACCCGTGTTAATCACCTGATTAAAGTGAGAGACCCCTACCATGAGATTCAATATGACCCAGTTGAGCCTACCTAAACTAGACCGAAGCCAGTTTGAACTATTAGACCAAAATGACTCCCTAGCCCCGATGCGAGATAAATTCAGCCTTGAAGAAGGGCTTATTTACCTCGATGGGAATTCTCTTGGCGTGTTACCAAAAGCCACTGCTGACCATGTGAGTCAGGTCATAAGACACCAGTGGGGAGTCGATTTAATTCGGAGCTGGAACAGCCATCATTGGATGCAAAAACCAACACAATTAGGCCATAAAGTGGGCCGATTGATCGGTGCAGATGTGGGCCAAACCATAGTTTGTGACACCACTTCTGTTAATATTTTTAAACTCGCTGCCGCCGCCATAAAAATGCGGCCAGATCGGAGCAAATTAATTACTGAGACGGGAAACTTTGCCACTGACCTTTATTTATTGCAAGGCTTAGCCAAATTACTCGGCGATCATATTGAGGTCATTGCCCTACCGAGAGATGAAGTCTTACAAGCCGTTGATGAAGACACTGCACTAGTGCTCTTAACCCATGTGCACTTTAAGACGGGCTCGATGTGGGATATGGCAAGTGTGACTCAAATAACACAAGCTCAAGGTGCCTTAATGATGTGGGACCTCTCCCACTCTGTGGGTGCCATGCCGATTGAACTAGATCAGATTAATGCTGACCTAGCTGTTGGTTGTACCTATAAATACCTGAATGGGGGGCCAGGTGCCCCTGCCTTTGTTTATGTAGCCCAACGCCATTTAAGCCAGTTTGAGCAGCCCCTCACAGGCTGGTTAGGTCATGTTAAACCCTTTGATTTTGTGGACGATTACCAAGGCGCAACGGGCATTGAGCAAGCCATGTGTGGCACTCCAGCCGTGCTGGGTAATGCAGCCTTAGAAGTGGCTCTAGATCTGATGTTGACAGCAGATTTGGCACAAGTAAGGCGTAAGTCACAACATATGGGTCAACTGTTTATTGAACTAATCCAACAACGCTGCCCTTGGTTTGAATTAGGTTCACCCACCAATCCTGAACAACGCGGCAGTCAAGTGTCCTTGACCCATCCCCAAGGCTACGCCATCATGCAAGCTTTAATCGCACGTAATATTGTGGGGGATTTTAGAGCCCCCAATAATCTGCGTTTTGGTTTCACTCCCTTGTATCTCAGGTATGTAGACCTATGGGATTGTGTTGAAGCCTTAGTGGACATTATGTCCACAGAAAGTTGGAATCAACCTCAGTTTTTAAAACAACAAGCTGTTACCTAAATGACACAGATTAACCCAGATGGTTAGATGCCTGAATACCTAGAAAACTAAATGGCTCTCAAAAGCATAAGCATTAACGGTGAGGTTTCTTGTGGTGGTTTATTAAACCAACACAAGAAACCTTCCCGAGACTGCCAATGAAGCAGGCACTAGTGAATTTTAAATGCGACAGCCATCATCGTCACATGTCAGACCCTCAGCCGCTAGCGCAGTAGTGGAGGTTGGCTCAACTAGGGCCTGCGACGCGACTTCAGATAGCAAACTGCCAATTACCCACTTGCATATCATGTAAACTGCCAAAATGGTTAAGCCTAATAGCACCTTGCCGGTCAATAATGATCAAGGTAGGAGTACCTTGCATGCTGTATTTCCCCATGGTTTTAGGTATAGGCCTAATGCATCACGCACAATGAGTACCGCAGCATCTAGCCCCACTGAAGTATTGTCTGGGGTATCAAATTGAATGGGTAAATCTAAATTGGACATGAATTTAACCTTTATTAATGCTATTAATGCTTGTCTAGACAATGACGACACGTCAATTGCCTGTGGATTCCATTAAAGATTAGACTAAAATCACAAACTTGCTAAAAAATGATATAAGTTAATTGCAACCAATTACTGCCAATGAAAACGCATTGTTATCCCTGCCAACTGCCACTATTCATCAATAAACTCCATAGTTAAGCGGGTTTTCACAACTGTTGATTTGTATTAATTGACTAAGTAAGTTCACACAAGGCAGACGCCACTGTGATTATGGCTTTATTGAGTATGCACCAGCATGCCCTTACAGCCGTTTGTACTTACCTATTTTGATGGACTTGGGTATTTATAAATGGGTTTTGGCCCGTTTTATTGCTGGCTGTAATCTCTGTTTTAGCTTTAAGCTTGGAGCAGGCAACTACACTCTTATTCAACATAGTGCTGCCATTAGTTGAGTGTGTTAGTTGGATGCCTTTATATCTTAGCTTTATTAAAAACACCTTGTCGCGTACTGTTTATATATCTACTTGATAAATGTCATCCAAATCTGACAAACCTTTGTGACTCACATGTAAGTTTTTGATGACACCATCATGAATGCCATAGATCCAGCCGTGTATCTCGAGGGGTTGATTTTTTTGCCATGCCGTTTGTACAATTTTACTGTGTGCCAGATTAGCCACTTGCTCAGTCACATTAATTTCACACATGCGACTCAGTCGTGCCTCTTGATTGGGTAAGTCTTGTAATTCAACTCGGTGGCGTAACGCTATATCTTTAACTGACCGCAACCAATAGTCACTAATACCAGCGTTGGTATTTTCCATGGCCACTTTAACGCCACCACACCCGTAGTGACCACACACGATAATATGCTCAACTTTTAACACATCAACAGCAAATTGGATGACTGATTGACAGTTAAAATCAACGTGTTTTACCAAATTTGCTACATTGCGATGCACAAAAAGCTCTCCAGGCAACATGTCAACAATCTCGTTTGCTGGCACGCGACTGTCGGAACAACCGATCCACAAATACTTAGGGGCTTGTTGCTTCGACAAGGTAGCAAACAACTCAGGTTGTTCTTGGGCCACTTTTTTGGCCCACGCTTGGTTGTTGTCTAAAAGTTTTTGAATCGTCATAAAATTACCCTAATTACTGAAATAAATTTAATATTAAAACCCTAAATAATATGAAAAAACTATGTTTTTAGAGTGATCTAGTGTGTACTAGCGA
>Ga0206128_1003714_pt1 | contig 12449 bp, 2 predicted proteins | sample Helgoland_Spring_7_FD_148601 | JGI IMG/M metagenome (GOLD analysis project Ga0206128, IMG submission 148601) | Pelagic subsurface seawater microbial communities from Kabeltonne, Helgoland, North Sea - Helgoland_Spring_Bloom_20160426_1 | ecosystem: Environmental > Aquatic > Marine > Epipelagic ...
GGACGTCTTCCCCTAATATAAATCTGTTCTTCAACAGATATCCCCTGAAAATAAGGTACAACCTATGCCCGGCGGCGACGAAGCATCACGCTACAGAGAGCCAATAGACCGCTCATAAGAGCGTAGGTGCCAGGTTCCGGAACGGCAGAGACGACGGTGCCGTTGAATGACAAGTCATCAAATCGATGAATGTAGTCGCTACCACCGGTGTTGTCAGCGAAGTAGAGCCTAAACTCGGTAGTCCCTGTGAGACCCTGGTATTCCGCAGCGGCAAGGCTAATAGTAGCAGCAGAACCATAATTTATACTCCCACCGTTAACATCAAAGAACTCATCGTGAAAGGCAATAAATTGGTCGCTAGCAAATCCATTGATATCCGAAAGAAGGTAAGCTCTAGACTGCTTACCGGCAAAATTACCATTGCGGCTATATCCATGTTCGAAGGTAAAAGATGAAAGGTCCATTTCGAACCCATCAGCAACTGTTAGATCGAAAGAAATGTAGTCATCAGCAGTGACTGCATTCGCAAGACTTACTTGATTATTTCCGTCAGTTACGCTTGATCGAAGAAAGAAAGAACCAGCGACTGCGTCTGGACCAGCGCCCCCTGAACGCCCCGCACCTGTAATGCCGGCACCAATAGCAATGGTATCTGCCGTCAGGTTTGCATCTTCAGTTGTAGCACTCAGATTCGAGGCAAAAGTATACTGCGCAATCGTGGCTGCTGACAAACTTGCGGACGTCATCAAGCCGACAGCGGCGGTAGCGAAAACTCCAGTTCGCAATATTTTAATTATATTCATAGGTATTGTTAATTGAGGTTAAAATAAGGTAAGAATGAGCATATTAACTGGATTTAAGCAGCTAAGATACATGAGATTGCGCATTAAAATTACGAGAATGCGCCATTAAAAAAAGTTATATTAGTCGACGCAGAACTAGTAATATTGCCTGCGACAAAAAATCCATCAATATATCCGAGCAAATACGTCTTGAACAGTGAATGAAAAGTAATTGTTAGAAGTAATGACATTGCCTATATTCATCGTGCTAGCAGTATTTGTTTCACTAGCTCTCGCGAGCAAGGATGCAGAGAACTTGCACTATACTCAGAAGCACCCAGGCCTGAACTCACAGTAAAGGCATTTGTTCTGTTCACAGCATCAGTTGTGCGTCCAGATTGGATGCGAAGGTATACTGCTCGATCGCTTCCACGGGCAAGTTAGCAGACGTTCGAAAAGTCTGACGCGCCTTTTTAAAATGTGAAATAACTGCTCAGAAGACTACTCTGCTTGCAGAGACAGGCGAACAAAGAGCTTGCGCTCTAAAGCCACGCTGTCAGGCAGACTCACCACGACTCGGTCGATGCCGCTGCCGTAGAAGTTTTCGGAAACTGTGACTGTCACGCCATTGGTGTCGTGTACCACGGGGTTCCAGTTGGACAAGTCTGAACTATACTCAGCGATGATGGTTGTTTTTGAATCGCTGTGAGACGTTTGTTTGCGACGGTATTGAAACTCAAATCTGTTGTCGGTACGCGTGTAAGCCGGCTTGACTAATTGATCATCAGAACCATCCGCAGGATCACCGCCGAGGATATATTCAAGACCAGTCGCCAGGCCACCACCATCAAAGTCCAGAGCCTCAGTACGATCCGCCAGCCCCGGGAATCCGTCCGACCAACTCGTATAGGCAGGCGACAACTCGTAAATGCCGGTCAGTTTCAAATTACTGATTGTTACTGCGGGATTTGTGCCACTGGTATTTCGAGTAAACCCAAGCAAGAGGTAATCATAATCCCCAATGCGATCGGGAGCGGTGGTGAAACTGGACAGGTCAAACGTTGCGCTATAGCTCTGCGCACCCGTTGCTCCCGTTAGGATGGCAGCTGCGTCCGATGCAACTCCAGGCGTGCCGCTGAAAGCCCCGTCGGCCCCGCCAAGATTGTAAGCTGTCAATGCCCCATTCGATGATTCCCAAGCGTTGCCATTCGTAGCGAAGAGGTTCATTGTCAAAGTCGAGGAGCTGGAGTTCACATCTACATAGCCCCAGAGATGGGCATAAAGGGTCTCGGAGGCGCTCGCGGTTGTATAATCGAAACTCAGCTGAATCTGATTGTAATTACTGTCGGCAAAGGCGTCCAGATTGATGATGATCCCCAATGCGCCTTCGGAGACAGCATTGTTCTCTAGACTGGCATTGGACAACACACCATCTGCGGCAGACCACGCGCTGCTTTCCGATTTCACAAAACCTACAGAGTCGCGAGTCATATAGTTGGCGGCTATATTATCCAGATCCACCGTCCCAATGAGGTTATCGGAAGCCGCATACACCTGTATCTTCAACTGCGCGGTAGCACTACCCCCTAAGGAGGTGGCCTGTATCGTGAAGCGGTTTTCGGCGGTATCGCTCGCCGCTTCAGGTGTTCCGGAAAGCGTTCCATCCGCTGCCACAGTCAGCCATGCCGGACCTGAAAGTTTAGAGTATGTGATGGCATCGGAATCAGGATCTGTGGCGAAGCCTGAAAGCGAACCAGAGAAAGCTTCCCCCTGCGTCACGGCGGTTGCAGAGATGACATCACTACTAAATACCACGGGCTGATTGGCGCTTGCCGTGACCTCGCTACTGAAGGCCGATTCTGCAAAATTTTCATCTCTGGAACTTACCACATAATAGTGAGTGGAAGCATGCATGTCTGTATCAATATAATCACTACCAGTCACGGTAGCAATCGCCTGATATCCGCTGCCCGTCGCAGTGCTGCGGTAGACCGTGTAGCCAGTCAGGCCGGGCTCGGTGTTATCGGCCCAATCCAGAGAAACCTGTGTGATGTCTGACTGCGCACTGAGGCCCGCCGGAGCGGCCGGCCCTGCAGGCACCGACGGATCCGACGACACCACACGTATGCGCCAGCCTTCGTTCAGGTCCAGTGATGGCCGCGGAATGTTGAATGCATAATTCACAGTTCCATCGCCATTCTGCACACCCTGATAATAGTTGTTGGCCGCAATGTTGACTGACTCAAGATCCGTCCAGACACCGTCTGCCCAACGCTGCGCAGTCAGTTTCAACCCGACTTCAGCACCCTTGATCAGGATGGGCACATGCCCGATTCCGCCACCGTTGAAGGTAAAATCGGCAAGAACCCCGTTGCTCGGCTCCGGCTGGATTTCTAGCGGATAATTGTTAAGGCGTAGCCCTTGATGCATGACTATATCCAGTTGCACATTGTGTACAAACTCATCGCGTACGGGTTCCCATGCGCTTTCGCCGCTTTCTCCATAGGCCGTCAGACGGTTAATCAGTTCCGAATCACTCCCCCAGTAATCATCGACATGCTGCGGCGGCAAAATAAATTCGACTTCGCCCTTCACGATGTCTCCGGCATTATAGGATTCGTTTACAGAAGATCCGCTGAGGTCAAAGAGCATCGTGGAATCAATACCGTAGCGGTGCAGGTAGAGCGGAAGAGAACTGCCGTTCAGCGTCGAGGAAAGCGGTATCATACCGCGCAAGGCTTTGGTGGAATATCCCTGCCCAGAGTAGTAGTCATCTATACTTAACCATTTATCATCAAAGGCAATAGGTGCCCCCCGATAAGTATCCCCGCCTCTGGTGATCATGCTCGACAAAAGCACACCGTCCGCATCGCCGACCGTATAGTTGTTGTAGAAAGCGGATTTATAGTCGTCGGCGGCCATCTGGTAAAAAACCAGACGATTCGGGGAATCCACATCCTGCAAAAAGGTATATTCATACTCATGAAAACGGCGATGATAGTCGAGCGTCGCCCCCGCACGGCTCCTGTATGTAAACCGGATCTTGTCGTCGTCGGTAACTCCGGTATAAAGTACCTCGGTCATATTGGGTCCAGTCCAGTGATAGCAGGTCTTGAGGCGTTTCTCCCGACGGCGGGTATTAGCACTGTCGTAATAAACCAGGAAATCGCCGCCGCCTACATTTTCAGTCCAACCGTAATCGGGATTTGTTTTATACGAGGTTGTAAATGCAGGCCGTACGTCACATATAAATGCTTCGCCTGTATTTTTATCGGGGTTGTATGTCATCGACTCCCCCCAGCAGCCAATTGCACTTTCATCCCATTTCCAACTGCGATTGGAGTAACCGATCAAGCTAAGCTGGGAATGCGAAATAGCCCCTGCTCCGCCCCAGAACCCGTAGACCACACGTAGCTTGACCCAGCGATGTTCACCCGCCGCAAGAGGCAGCATAACCGAGCCGCGCAACCAAGTTCCATCATGAACGGTGCGGTTGCTATTTTGCAGATGCCAGTTTTTAGAGAGCTGAACCGGAACGCCAAGCGGTTGTCCGTCGGCCGCATCGCACAGCAACATAATGGTTCCGGTAATAGCACGCGGGGTTGGTTGTTCAAATATCAGTGGAATATTCTTTGCGCTGGCGGAGGGGTTGCTCACTTCGATCACATATTCATCCACCCGGTCAGTTGCCGCCGGAAAGGCAACACTTTCAGCCGGCACACTAATATGAATCGCATGTTCATCCTCATCGAATGTGACAGCTAGCGTAGAACCGTCTTGATAGTTCGTGGCACTTAAAACATAATCGGCAGGGTTGATAGCTCCCAGTTTTGCATTTTCCTGAGGCTTTAAAGTCAAGCGCGCCTGATTGCTCGCACTGTCAGCGACATGTCCATTCACCTGAAGCACGGTGCGCGTAATGGGATTGGTCGTCTCCGAAGAAAAATCCAGCATGAAGGTCACCCGGTCGGGCCACGCGGTGACTTCTAAACGGCAGTCTTTATCAACCTCCAGAGTATTTCCATCGGAATCCTTGAAAACCAGTCCGGTGTGATCAATCCGTTGCACGTATTGCCCGCTTTCGATTAGCCGGACGTATTCCTTTTGCGCATCCTTCACCACTGCATTCGTACAGGTATATTCGATACCGTCCTGATACACGCGCAGCACAAAATCAGTCGCAGGAGTAAAAACGGTCACATCATCAGTCAGCGCTGAAACATAGTCTGTACCGCTCAGCGCATCATATCCCGTCAACTGCATATCATCACAATCGAGCTGCAGGCTGTAATACCCGGTCTGAAAAACCAGCTCTGGCTCATTGGAAATTGCAGGAATTCCGTTTTGATAATACATGTAGGTGTAATTCAGCGGTTCCTGCACCAGTGGACCCGCTGGCGCCTGGGATCGATTCAACGCAATAATCAGATTATCCACGCGTACACTGTCCGGCCCTCGATCACGGTTTAACCGGATCGTATTCAAACCGGCATTGAGCGATACACTGGCCAGGCTCGACACAGTCCATACTCCGCCTGTCCCGGCCAGGTTGTAGTTACTGTCCACCACGCTACCATTTACCGTAAGCGTCATGGTGTTTGCACTATCCGTCCAATGACTCAAGGAGAGATCGGCCTCGGCGGCCTCCACTAAATTCACCGTCCACTCGATATAACTGCTGCTGGCCGTGTCCATCACCACATAGCCCGAGCCAGTGTAGCCGGCAGAGTAGCTGCTCGATGTCGAATCATAAAGCACCGCATCTTCCGCTTCGCGTCTCTCATTTACACTAATATTCAGCGTAGCATTTACCGGTGCGGCGATTCCGTCGGAAACACTGACGGTCCAACTGTTCATGCTCACGTCCCAACCGCCCGGCGTACCCGATAGCGTGCCGTCTGCCGCCACGCTCAACCATGCCGGGCCAGAAATCTTAGTATAGGTAAGTGCCGCTCCGGCATCTAAATCCCTTGCGGCATCAGTAATGCTGGTGCTATACGCCGCACCTGCCGCAGCAGGGGCTGCTGTCACTGGATCGCTGTACCACAGCGGTGCATCGTTAAACGCATTATTTTCAACCGTAATGTTTAAAGTCGCGGTATCGCTACCACCGGTAGAATCAACCTGCACTGTAAAGCTATTCAGGCCCACATCGCCTGGCGCCGGAGTGCCCGAAAGACCCCCATCTGAAGCCACAGTCAACCAGGAAGGACCATCCAGCTTTGAAAAGGTCATTTGACCCGCAGCCGGGTCGCTGGCATCACCTGCAATGGAATCCCCGTAGCTTCCATCTTCCGTGGCAGTAGTCTTGATGATGGGGTCAGTCGTGAAGGACGGTGTCGGGTCAGGGTTCGTAGTGGTTTCGTTCGAAGCCTGCACCCCGACCTCAAGCCAGATGTCATCTGAAGAGGAAACCGACTCCATCTTGAACGTAGTCAGGTCGGAGGGGAGCATGACATCCAGTTGCTGCTCGGACAGGGCGTTCCAGTTTGAATCGTACACCGTAAAGAGCCCGTCCTCATCAAGGATAAAATGGTTTTCAGTGCCGATGCTGCCATCCACGCTCACCGACTGCTCGCCGAGAGTTAGAGTAGGATCCACCAGCGCCTCAGGCGTTTCCGCCAGCGCAATCATCCCATCCACCTCGACGCTACAGGTAGTGCCAGCAGGGATATGTCCTATGCCGATCTGGATGATCCTCACACTACCATAATCCATGAATTTACGAGTTGATTTCGTCCAGCCCCAGTCGCGGACTCGCCAGGCGACTTCACCGGTTGGAATTTCAATCCATCGACGGCCAGTGAAATTGATAGGGACGACATAGTCGCGACCTCTTCCACGGTTTAGGCGAATCACTAGAGTGGCACCGCTGCCGTCACCAGTCACCCACAGGCCGATGCCGCGACGTGTCTTTAAGTCGAGACTCGGACTAACCTCATATGTGGTCAATTCGACGTCCGACCAAACTGGGGAATCGGTGGCATTGGCTCGCGACACAGTGAGCGAACTACTGCCGATATAAGTCATTAAATCGATATTGTCATTCGATGCCGCGTCGTAGCTCGGCAGAACCCGTCCGACAATCCGGACCCGGTCTGCTCCGGAATCCAGCTCCGTCGGAATCTCCAGAGTTTGAACATCACCGTTTTGCAGATAGAAACGCGGAGTGATGACTCCGTGTTCTTGGCCCGAGTGCCATTCATGAGTGTAAAGATCAGTGCCCAGCGCCAGCCATCGTTCAAGAACCGGACCTTTCATCCGCCATAAGGCCTTGCCGAATGCCTTGGGCCCACTGAGAGTTGTGCGAGCAGCAAGAGGACTACGGAACTCGTTCATCGCCTCGCGCTGCACCGAATCCATCGCGTGTGAGGCATGCTTCCAGTTCTTGATCGCTCTTAAAAAATCAGACGTCAAACCGTGCGCCTGTAGCGTTTCCATTGTCACACCGCTCACATCGTACGATCCAAGTGAGAATCCACGGGTATTGAGAGTTGTTTGCCGATTCAATCTATACTCGTGTTCCTCGAGTCCGATGGTAGCCCACGACTCATCGCCGAGAAACATAACGCATTGCCCGAAAGGTTTAAAGTCACCGCCAAGCGCGTCTTTTACCCGGTTAAATTTATATTCTAGCCAAGCAAGAGGAGCCGGCCCCGCGCTGCTGTCAGATGAGGTAGGATGATCCAGGTTCTGGTAAACCAGGGCTCCGAACTTCTCACCTCCCCAGGCACCGTAGGCCTTGTGGAATTCAATTCCGTCGAAAGACGCATGTTTCAGGCCCAGAGTATTGTTCAGATCGGCCCAGCGCGTGGTAATCGTTTCAAATAAAGCGGAGTTGGGGTCCGGGACAAAGTCGTTGAATGGCCGCAAATAGCCGCGCAGACTTTCAGCTTCGGAATAGCTTGCAGCGGAGGTATCCCACATCCCACGACTGACGCCTTCCAACTGCCAGGTTCCGTTGCCCAAATCTTCGACACTACTCGCCTGAATCCATTCGTTACCGATCCGGAAGGTCTTGAAGTCAAAAACGCTGGAAACAACCGGCGGAGCCTCCAGTGGTTGATCCGAACCGATCACCGGCAGTTCCACACCGGAATCCGGCACCACTACGAAGGAGGTCGCGGCAGCATCAATTGCCCCGCTCAGAGTAACCGTGCCCCAGCTCTGGAGGTCGGGGTGGGCCGTTGGAGCAACGAACTCCTTATCGCGTTCGCCAATATTCCCAGACAAGTAGTGAAACATCAACCCCAGGTTTTTCCCTGCCGCTTCGCTCTTAAATGCCTGCATGTCAGCAAGGCCGTTGGGATACATGTTCGGGTTGATTTCATCGTTCTGCCTGTAATTCAACCCGTACTCCCCGCGCCAGACTAAGTTCCAAAGATAAAAGGCCTTCGCATCCATTTTTTGGGCGTAGGGAAGAAAGTCCGAATGTTCATCGAAATCGATGGGCACCATGTTGAGATAGCTGCTGTCAGTGGACTGCGCGATCCAATCGTTGAGCCAGGCCTCGGCGGCCGCACGGGTCCACTCGCCATCGACCTTGGGATGCGGCAGGCCTTCCATCGTCCAGAGATCGAGTAGGGTCTCATCCTCCTGCTCATTGTTCTCGTAGGCATACAAGGCAAACGCGCCAAGGACATTTGTTTCCCACAAGGAGCGACGCTTGATACTCACCGAGGAGTCGTAAGACACGACCTTCATCATGTGGTCCAGCTCGATTACGCGGAGTCCGCTACCCGCTGTATCGAGGTCGAACTTGAGCTGCTCACCAGCGAGCGCAAAGCCGCTCAATGAAGTGAAACGAGCCGTCAGATAATCATTCGTTGCCTCAAAACGGACGCTGAGTTGTTCGGTTGAACCGGAAATCGTAAATTGGTATTCGCCATCACCCAGATCCGTCACCGTGTTAAACCGCCGTTTCGTACCATCTGATTCAAGCAGGTAAAAGCCATAGGACTCGACGCCATCCAACAACTCTGCCCCACTCCTGCTCCGGATAGAAACAGGATGCGCGTCTGCGTCAAACTCGATGGAAAGCTGCGCTTGCGGCTGTTGTTGGGTGGTCCCATACAGTGCCACGTCATCGAGGCGGTGATAGATGTGGTCATGGCCGGTATCGTCATATAAATAGACCCTGAACTCGATTGGAGCAGTGATGTTCTGGAATTTCGCATCACTGAGATCAATGCTCCAGGTTTGATAGGTCTCGTCCCCAGTGTCCAAGGCAGTATCTTCGGTCGCAATACTCGACACCAGATCACCCTCGGCAAACCCGTCAATACTGGTCATCAAGTTGGCTGTGAGGATTTTGCCTGTGTAACCATTATCGTTGGAATAACCTGCCTTGAGCACGAGAGAGGTCAGGTTTATTGTTCCGGTTGATTTTGGAGCCACCGTAAAAGAAACATAGTCATCCCCGGAGATGGCCTCACTCAGAGTAGTCCCGGTGGCAGACGCTTTCGCATACAGATTCAGGCTCCTTGTTGCGAAACCCGCATCGGAATCCAAACCGGCACCCACCGAAAAGCTGCCTGCTGTTACGTTCGGATCGGTCGAACTTGCTGCAAGGCTTGCGGCAAAATCATAGCTTGCCAGAGTCGTGGCGGATGCGCCCACTGCAGCCATCTGTGTGATGGCCGCAGTGATCAGTAAACCTCTTAGCATAGAACTATTTCGTTTAAGCATAGTAGTAAGCTTGTTAATTCTTCGCGATATTTGAAAATATCGGTAACGATTAGGTGCGCTAGGTTAAGTATTACTCAGCCAATTCGATCTCGACACGGAAGAAGCCGGAGCTAGCGCCAGTTGGCACGCTATTGACCACTTCTTCAAAGTCATCATCGATCACCGCAGTCCCGGTTTCGGAAATGCCGTCCGTGCTCCAATCCGGAGTTGTCAGATCCGATGCGCCGACCACTTGGTAAGTGAGCTTGCGCGCAACTGCATCGCGGCGGCGCGGATAGCAGAACTCGCCCGAGGCTCCCGACATGTCCAGGACAGGCTGCGCCCCGACATTGCTTTTTTTGTTTGGATCGCCACCGATTCCATACTCATACAAGTTACTACGTCCGTCTCCATCCGGGTCGCCCTCCGGGGTCGTTGGATCCACTTGCGAAAGCGGGAACTCGTGCAGCGTCGCCCCGCCCTCAATGGAGAGGCGTATATTGGTAATCGAAACCGACTGTGTGGTCGTGCCACTGACATCCCGCGCAAAACCAAGCACGATGTAATCATAGTCCGTGACTGCGTCCGGAGCGGTGGTAAAGGTCGAGAGATCAAAGGTATTGCTATATGCCTGCGCCCCAACCGAACCGGTCAATCCCGAAACTGCCGCATCCGATGCACTCCCCGCGCTTCCCGTAAACGTTCCGTCCGGGCGGCCCAGATTATAGACCTCCATCACTTCCGACGAAACTTCCACCCAAGCGTTGCCGCTACCGGCTCCGAGATTCATAATCTCAGGATTCTGAGAGGGGTCGAGATCGACACAGCCCCAGAGGTGCACAAAGAGTTTCTCGGCCGCATCGCCTGTCGTGTAGTCAAAGCTGAGCGTCAGCTGCGAACGGTCCGACTCCGGCAAATCGGTGACATCAATACAGATCGCAATCGGACGATTGCCCGTATTACTGGTTCCACTGATGACCCCGTCAGCAAGCGTCCAATTGGTCGACAACCACTTATTGTAAAAGACGTTGTTCTTCTGCACCTGTCGTTCGCGCCCAACGGAATCCGCTCGGACATCTTCGGGGATTCGATCGAGCGCGTTCTCGGTCGCCCAAGCTCCAAAATAGTCGGTGCTGCCGTGTAGTGCAAAGACCAGATCGTTCCCTGCAGCTTCAGTCGCGGAAAACGGATAATCCACCACAGTGCCAGCCGCTTCGGAGATATGAATCAAATCACCTCCGGCATAGCCGCCTGCTCCGTTCGCACGCGCCCAATACGAGTTGTTACCCGTCCCCTGTCCTTTCCATCGGAGTTGGAAAGCATACGTGCCCGGCAGCAACACTGTGTCTTCAAAATCAACAGTATAATAGTTGCCCTCCAGACAGGAGACACCACGCATATCGATCTTCTCGTAAACTCGCGTGCGCAAGGCATCCGCACCGGGAGCACCGCTCGCATACTGACCGATCCAGAGATAATACTCACTCGCATCTGTAGCACCGATCGTAAAATCAAGGTGCGCCTGTAAGCTTAAGGCAGCGAGGCGAACCGGATCCGTCACCGTGAATGTTTGCCCCATCAATTGCAAATTAGTGCCATCATCGCGAACGGCTGAAAACGCCCCCTCCCCCACGGAGTTACTAAAGAGAATGTCATTTGTTGGAAAGGTCGTCCCCGCATGTGCGAACGTTGCCGTTGTTTCAGGCAACCATGTGCGCAGTGGCACCAACAAGGAAGAATAGCTCGAATGGCCGGTCAGATCGACCGAACTGTAGAAAAATAAGTTCTCATCAATGAGATTGAAGAGGTAGCTCTGCGCCCCTTCCGGGATTTCAATTTCGGCCCAGCCATCCTCATGGTTAAACGGCACAGGAATTTTAAACCACTCTTCGCCCCAGCCAGCGATCGGCTGATAACAATAGAGTAGATCCAGATATTTGACCTTGGCTTGGTTGGTATTCCAAGTGACCCAGGCCATGGTTTCGTCGTTGCCAGTGGAAAGAATTTTCGGGCTCTGATCCCCCAGAGGCAGGTCCAAGCGTTGCGGGTTCCAATAGAGCGGCCGGGCATCTACTTCTTCCATCCACGTGTCCAACTCGGCGCTCATCTCAGTGAGCACCTGCGGATGAGCTGCTTTGACATCGACCTGCTCGCCAATGTCCACGGCATCACCATTGAAGTCATAGAGCTGATACAACGAATACTTATCGGGCGAAGAGGTGTATTTTTTATACAGCTTCCACCCGTCCTTCAACATGGTGGTCGCATTGCGACCGCTATGCGGGAAATGCCAGAACATAGATGCACGCTCCGTGTTGGTAGCCGGATCCGTTACCTGAGCGGAATCGAGAGGGTCATTCAGTAGCAGCGGCGAAAGATCACTCGCATCCAATCCGGACGGGATGCTTGCGCCCGCCAGAGCAAGGAAGGTCGGATAGATATCCATGCCGTTGATGACGACATCACTGAGTGTATTAGAGGAAATCCCCGGCCCCATCGCGATAAACGGCACGCGCACCCCACCCTCCTGGAGCCAGAGTTTACCTTTATCCAGCGGAAAATTATCCGTGCCATTATCGGCCCCTTCATAACCACCGTTATCCGAGGTGAGAATGATATAGGTATTTTCGATGAGCTTATGCCCGGGCCAGCGGGGATCATCCGTAGTCTCCAGGTAGTCGATCAACTTACTAATGTAATAGTCGAGACTTTCAACCATCGCCGCGTAATAGGGGTTGTTTTGGCCCTCGGCAAAGAACTCTGATCCGTTCAATGGGTAGTCGTAGCCCATCAGACCCGCGTATTTCTGAAGGAGGCTCTCGGTGCGCATCTGGATCGGGGTATGCACCAGCCATGTGGAATAGTAGCAGAAGAAAGGCTCTTGCCGGCTGACCGCATCCGCAAAAAAGCCCAGGGTTTCCTCGGTGACAGGATCCGTGGCAATTCCATTGCCATCCAACTGATACGTATCAGAGGGATCAGTGGTCGCAAAGCCTGTCG
>Ga0206128_1003715_pt1 | contig 12447 bp, 7 predicted proteins | sample Helgoland_Spring_7_FD_148601 | JGI IMG/M metagenome (GOLD analysis project Ga0206128, IMG submission 148601) | Pelagic subsurface seawater microbial communities from Kabeltonne, Helgoland, North Sea - Helgoland_Spring_Bloom_20160426_1 | ecosystem: Environmental > Aquatic > Marine > Epipelagic ...
AGTTAGATTTTTTGGCGCTGAAGTATTATAATGTTCCTTAAACAACTCTTTGGTTAAGCCATTACCAATGATTACAAAATTATACTCGGGCATAGATTGAGCAAGCAAAACAAATTCTTTAGGATTTTTCACAGGATCATGCCTGCTCACATTCAAAATAAAATTTTTTAAACCATGTGTTTTATAAAAAACATCAGCATTTGCCTTATCACATTTTACAACATCAACACCATTTGGAATGTAAAGCGTATCAATGTTAAATTTTTCTTTGTAAAGTAATTGCTGCCATTTAGAGACAGATATTTTAACATCTGCCTTTGAGGCAACTTCAATAAAGTTTCTATTGAATTCTTTTTGCCAGTCTAATACTTCTCCACCACCATGATCATTATAATAATGTAAATGGTAGGTATGTATCCATTTAATATTTGGATTTTTTAATTTTTTATCATAACACCAATTAATATAGTTTGGATACACATGACTGTGCAGAGTAGAGTTAGAAAGGGGATTAATTTTGTCTATATAATTTTTAAAAAAATCATTAAACCTAATTTTATTTAAAATAGTATCTGAAGGTATTAGATGAGTATTTCTCCGAGATAATTCATGTATTGCATGTATATGAAAATCAACACCGTTAGGTTTTAAAACATTTGCACCAATTAGAACTTTTGGGGAGTCTTTATTTATTTTAGACAGCCATTTTGATACTGATTTTTCAGCAAAATAAGCTTGGGTATTAGTTTCAATTTTTTTTACAAAAACATAAAAATGAAATATTCCAGATTTTATTTTTCTAATAAAAATCAAGTACTGTAAATATTTTATTAACTGAATTATTTATCATTGAAGCTTTGAGAAATAAGTTTTAGATGTGCTTCTGCCATATTTTTCACAGAAAACTCTGTATTGATTCTTTGTTTATTATACTGCCCAATTTCAACTAATAAGCTTGGCTTTTCATAGAGTGAAATAATTTTTAATGCCAAATCTTCAGCATTTGTTGGTTCACTCAAACAATCGTTATCATATTTATTACCCAGCGCTTGTACTACCCCACTGATATTTGTAGCTATGACAGCCTTACCCTGTTCCATACACTCTAAAACACCGTTAGGACACCCTTTTTGATTAGAACTAAATACACAAAATAAGCTTTGGGAGATTATATCTTGTACATTATTGGGTGACACGTAGTCTGTAAAACCAATATGATTTGATAAATTCAAATCAAAAGCAAGTAAACGCAACATGTCATAGGTTTCTGCTTTTCTTCCCGCTAAAATTAAAAATGGTAGTTCTAGATTTTTAATTTTGCAATCTTGAATTACAATTTTCCAGGCTTTTAATAGAGTTTCATGGTCTTTTCTGTTGGTAATATTAGCAATCATAGACACTATTGGACGGTTAGTTTCAATACCAAGTTTTTGATGCCAGTCTGTTGTTTTAAACTCCAGCTTGTAAGGAATTATTCCGTTATTTATAACTGTAATGTCTTTATCGCTCAACCCATAGGTTCTTTTAAGGGCATCTGCACCCTCAAAAGAGTTGGACACTACGGCTGAAACCCCTCGGATGAGCTTTTGTTCAAGCGATGTGCCATAGAGTTTACGGCCTTCTTCACGCTGGTTCCAAAAAGCAAATTTTGCTCCAGTATATTTCCAGATTTGTGCAACAATTTTATTAGATTCTGCAACATAGGGTATAAGAATATCGGGAGACAGTTTCTTTACATATTGAACAAGCTTATAATACTGGAGTAATTTTTTGGCTTTTGAAGCATGATGATTAAAAGGAAAAAAACAAACCTGAAAACCCGCTTCTTCTAATAGACTTCTATAATTAGTTCCGTCTTCAAAAGCTATAAATGTTACATGTTCACTAATATAAGTTTTAATATAACCAGCTAATATTAGAGCCTGCCGCTCAGCACCACCAAAACTCTCTAAGGTATTTACAACAAATAGAAAATGAGTATTTTTAAAAGTTTCTTTTTTAGTCATCGGCTTTAATTAGAGTCCAGTTTCCTTTTTGGATAACTGGGCAGTACATGGTTACACCAACACCAATACTCACAAATTCTGTACAATGATTTGCATGAATTAATTTTTTTCCTAATTTCTTGTTGGGTGTTAATTCATAGACCTCTAAACTAATAGTATACTTGCCAGCAGTAAAATTATTTTGAAAACTTAAAACTCCATCAACATTATTGTCAGCTGCTCTTAAAATTGGCAAATCATTTATTGTATTTATGGCAGTGATAGATCTTAGGTTTTGATCAAAAACTAAAAAAGCTATGTACAGATTAGAAGTACTTAGTGTACTAAACTTGTAATGAATTTTTATATTATTTAAATAGTTTGAAACTTGAATATTTTTCTCTTTGTAATCACCTATTAACTTAACATTATTTAACTCTGTGCTATTTTCAAATGATGTTATCTGTTGTTTTGCATTTCTAAATTCGGAAAAATAGATTTGGATTACATCACTTATATTGTTGGATTTAGCCCTCATTACACCAATATTCATTAAAATAGCCTCTGTGCAAATTTTTCCAACCATAGGCATAGAGTGAGATACAAATATAACCGCGCAGTTAGCTGTGAGTTCAGAAATCTTATTTAAGCACTTCGTAGTGAAACCAATATCCCCAACAGCTAACACCTCATCAATAATAAGCACATCTGGCTCCATTTGGGCTGCAACTGCAAACCCTAAACGCACCTTCATACCACTACTGTAATTTTGCACTGGCATGTCTATAAACTCACGTATCTCAGAGAAATCTATAATATCTTCTACTTTAGCATCAATCTCTTTACGGGTAAACCCAAGCACTGCGCCGTTGTTATAAATATTTTCTCTGCCAGTAAGTATAGGGTTAAAACCAGCTCCAAGTTCTATAAGGGCGCCAACCCTACCGCGTATTATTACCTTGCCCAGGTCTGGATTAATAAGGCCATTTAATATTTTTAAAAGCGTAGATTTACCGGCGCCGTTATGCCCTATGAGCCCTAAGCATTCACCCCTGCGCAGCTCAAAATTAATATCTTTTAAAGCCCAAAACTCTTTAGGTCTTAACGTTTCATTTCCTTTATTACCATAAACTTGACCTATCAAATCTTTAACGCCATACCAAAGGCTGGTTTTTAAATCTTTACAGAATTTTTTAGATAATCTCTCTACTTTAACCAATACCTCACCATCCATATCTAAGCACTTAAACGTTCTATAATTATCGGGATAGCTACTCTATAAATTACAAGCCCTACAAAAAACAAGACAAAACAAACACCACCAAGGACCATGAAATAAGCTAAATACTCATATTCTTGGCCCGTAATCGTGGCCCTTATTGTAGATATTAGAGCAGTAAACGGGTTGGTCTCCATGATTGTTTTTAGAATTCCTGTTTTAGGGACCACGTATACTACTGGAGTTGCGTACATTAATAAAGATAAGCCCATGGCAAGTAAGCGTGATACGTCTGAGTATAATAACCCAATTGGTGTAATCAATAAACCTATTGCCGTTCCTACAGTAATTCCTATTAATAACGTAAATGGAAACAGCAATAAGCTCCAATGAAATCCAACTCCAAAAGCAAACACAAATAGTAATAGCAATATAATTTTAACCATGCTATTAAAACACAATTTATAAATACCAGATAATATCAAAGCCTCCTTTGGAAAGTTAATTTTACTAATAATACCCCTTGCTGCATTGGTTGCAGATGTTGGGGAGTTGATAGCTTCAATAATTATAGACCAAATCAAAGTACCAGAAAAAGCATACACAGGATACGGTATCCCTGTATCTGTAAGTGTGATCGTTCCGGAGGCATTTAAAAAAATCCAAACTCCCGCTGTTGCTAGTGGGGTAATAAAAAGCCATAACATACCCAAGTAAGACTGTCTGTACTGGGCACTTATATCCCTTTTAGCTAGCTGTAATGCCAAAAAATGAGATCCTACTAAATTTCTTAAAGTATCACCTAAGAGTTTAGAGATTCTTGAATTATTTTGTTTTTGATAAACCTTTATCGATAAATGATTATCATCCAACATTTAGAAAAATTTATTTTATTGAAAAATAAAACATATAAAATTTCTCACAGCTTCGCCTCCATCAGTCACATTACATTATTCAACTAACTGAAATTGATTATTTTACATATTTACAAACATTCAAAAACAACGCTTCGAATGTTCTTTTAATTATAACTGAAGGGTAACCACATACCCTAATTGTTCTAAAACTACCCAACATTTATTACCAGAAACTTGCCTTACAATTCCTTTTTGTGGTAAAGACCCAAATCCAGGCACCTCTATCCGATCTCCCGGCGATATACTTCTAACTTCTAAAACATGTGATCCCTTTTCAACAACTTCCCTTAAAGCCTCTATTTCTTCGTTTCGTACCTGTGCAGGTTTCCCTAAGAAAAATAGATATCGCAAAACACCTTGTGTCTGGAACACACGATCACGATCCTTCTGCTCTAAATTGACTAACACCATAGATGGCAATAATGACACCTCAATTTTTTTAACTCGGTCACTCCATTGACGACGCTCAATCCTTGTAGGACAAAAAGCTTCGATATCCATTTGCAATAAACGTTCTGCAACTTTACGTTCTGCCCGAGGTTTTGTCACCACCACATACCACTGTTTTTTATTTTCCATCTTTGGAAACATTATATAATTCAAGACCCTTCTCCTGATAATTAGCACACAATAAAAAACGAACACTACGATTTATTTTTTGTTTCATTTTATCAGATAGCGTACCGATATAATCTGTATTTAAAGCTTCCCCCTCAACAACAACATCAATCACTCCAGTATCTAAACCATTGGCATAATCCCCAATCACAATAATCCGTTTGACGCCACCCATACGATCAAGCACTGAGGCAACAATATGATCTAAACCTAACTCCTTTAAAACAATTTGATGGAGAATATCGTAAAGTGGGTGTTTTTTATTAGCTGTGTATAGCTTTTTATTTGAATCATTTTTCGTGACCCTCAAGTAGCCGGCTTTGGTTAAAGAGTTTAATTCTTTTCGTATTCCATTGGTGGATTCATCAAACTCTTTTGAGAGCCCTCTAAGATAACCCTTAGTACTAGAATTAAGAAAAAACTTAATTAATAACTTGATCCGAGTTTTCGATGTAATTAGTGATTGCAAACCCTGTTTATTTACGAGTACTTTAATTACTCTATATTGATTTTGCTAAAATAGAAAAAAAAATTAAAATTTAAACTTTACACCTCTAAAAACAAGAGGTATATGAAATAATATTAGCGATAATCCCAATAGAGACAGTACTTGGTAAATTAATTCCAGTTGAATTAACTGTCTTGCAATCAAAATGATTAACAGTGTAGAAAAGACAATATAAAAGGTGCTTTGACCATGGGAAAATCCTTGAGTTAAAAATGCATAATGTAAATGCCTTTTATCTCCCATAACTGGATTAAGACCATTATAAACTCTTATAATAATCACCCTCACCAAATCAATAAATGGATAACTAAATAACGCAAAAACCATCATAGGAGAAAATTGTCTCAACATTAAAGTTTCGGCATCACCAAGTAACCAAAAACAATGAATTACTAAATAAAATCCTAAAATGTAGGCTCCATGATCACCCATGTAAATGGTAAAATCAGAAAACACATTAAAATAAATAAATGCTATCAAAGAACCCATAACAACAATATTTAAAAATACAACCATATCATTGCCAACTAAAAACGCATGATACGAAAAAAATAATGCTGCAAGAACGCATAAGCTCGAACTCAAACCATTAATTCCGTCAATAATATTTATCATATTAATAAACAACAAAATCAAAAAACCGGTTACGAAATAACTGAACCAACCATTTAGCATGTCTATACCTGTAAACAGATACAATTCTGTAACGTCAATGTGTGTCATCAACAGATATAATGACACTAAAATGATTTGAGCAACTGATTTGGTAAGATGTGTTAGCTTGTATAAATCATCTACTAAGCCCAACAACATAAAACCAAGAATCGCTATCAAAAAAGGTACAAAGTCTAGAACATTGACGACACCAACTAAATACAACATTAAAATTGTAATACACGTTGTTGTAAACACAATGGCTCCTCCAAAAAGATAAATTTTAGACTGTAATTTACTCCCTCCTCCTTTACCATATTTTAGGGTTAAGGCTGTTTTTCTATTTCTGAGATAACTAATAAATCCAAAAGTCAACAAAAAACTTATTCCTGAGAAAAATAGAGGCAATGCGGCGTAAACAAGGAAGTTAGAATCCATAACATTAAGTAGGTGTTGTCTCAGTGTAAAATGTCGAACAAAGTGCTTTTTCAAGCATTTATTTTAAGTGATAAATTGACCCCTCAAATTAGTATTCACTTAAAACAATTGCAATATACAAGGAAAGTTATTAAACCTTGTAAAACGCAAGTATTGAATTATGTCAAAAAAAAAAATGATATAAATTGAATAAAATATGTGTTTATTAAAGGCCATTATACGATGTCTTCATCAAAGTTTATATAACAAAAAATCACAGAGCCTATATGATAGGTGGACTATTCTCACAAGTTTTATAAGCTACTGAAAAACAATTATTTATAGGTGTTTTTAGCTTCCTTAGATTGTAGACATTAACCGATTTGAACAAATTATTAGCTAAAAAATTAAGTTAAAATCACCCATACATAAGCACTACAAGAGAAACACGAAAACAAAATTAGCTTTGCATTAAATTATAATTTAGACCTAATTTGATCTTGAGAAATTTGAATGAAATGTTTTTTATTTTAACAAAAAGTTGTTAATTCAAACTTCAAATTAGCTTTCAGACAGTTTAATGATATTTTTACTTGAAATAAGTCTCTACCTACTGACAACTACACTTTTAATTATTGCAATTAATTTAATTTCAAATGCAAGACAGTTAAAATATCTGTCCAATAAAATTTTAGTGCTTATTTTTTTTATCATTTCATTTTTAACATTTAGATCTGTTTTTATTAAAATATTAAGTGCTTATATTTTTGAAAACGCACGATATTTTGAAAGCTATAATTCTGTTTGGACAAATGCCATTCCAATTTTATTTTATGCCTATGTTAGGAGTGTCTTATTTAATGAAAAAAAACTATCAACACCAGAAAATTATATTCATTTAGGGGTGTTTATGTTTTTTGCACTCTTATACTCGTTGCCATACGCACCCGACGCTTCACAACAAACCATGAGTAATAATGAGCTTTTCTGGGTTATTTATTCAAAATCAAATATTCCGCAAGGATTAAGGTTTCTGCGAGTAGTTTTCAGTTTCACCTATTTATGGTTAACCTATAGATTATTGTACAAATATTTTAAAATTAAATCTGATTCTAAACAAGTTAACGCTGTAAAGAAATGGGTTTTCACAATCACACATATAAAAGCAGGGATAACCATATTATTAGTTTTGTTTTCATTGTTTCTCAGAGAATCAAACAACGAGTTACTTATAAGTCTTGCAAGAAATTTTGCCGTAATTGTCTTTATATATGCCTCTTTGTATTTGAAATCACATTTAAATTTAATGTACAACATTCCTGAATTTTTGAACCCCTCATTTCAAAACAAAGAAAACAGAAAAAAATCTCTACAATTATCACGTATCTTCGAGACCATTACAAACTCCATAGAGCAAGAGAAACTATTTTTAAAGCCAGAATTTAATTTAACCTATGTCTGTAATCATTTCTCCATAAAAGCTCACGAAGTATCGCTATCGATAACTGAAAAAGGTTTTAAAAATTTTTCAGATTTCGGGAATTCATTTAAAATAAATTTCTCCAAAAATCTTATTGCAAAAGGTTATTTAAAAGCTCACAACATTGATGCTTTAAGTCAAGAATCAGGATTTGGCTCGACAAATTCCTTTTATCGTGCTTTCAAGAAAAGTGAAGGTATAACACCTGCAACTTTCGCGAAAAATAGTTGATTCCATATTTTAGATACATAACGCATTAATCAAGAGTATTTGAAAAAAATTTGTTTTTACAAAGATTATGGCACGATACATTATTGAGTCTGATAGGCTTGTAAAATCACTGAAAATTCTGTTACACATGCCATCATATTAGAAACAAAAAAATAAACATGTTTGAATAAAACCTCATCAAAAATTACACCCAAAAAAAATCTTCAAGACAATCGTTTTATTAAAAATCTTAAAAATCAATAACAAAAATCTAAAATATTTCATTTTTTACCAAAAAAAATACTAATGAAACTACTATTGATAAATACCAAACCACCCATACATTTTTATGAAAAAAAACAGTAAAAATTAGTGCTTAAATGACTATGTATTTCATCGATAAAATTTACTTGTTTAACACAATAAACAAGTAAAAGAGTTAATGGTCGAATTTGTTTCTAAATCAATCAAACGAGAACGAACTTTGTATTCCCCTCAGTTTAGTATCACTTAAACGACATTTTAATAAACTTAACCCGAATGAAAAAAATTTACTCTGCGCAAGTAATTTTTATATTACTGTTTGCCCTATCATCATGTTTAATTTTAAACGCTCAAAGCCCTTCCACGAATGGCTCATCAACAAATTGGAATTTAGCCTCTGCTTGGACTCCTACCGGTATTCCTGATCTTACATTTTGGCAAGGAACACAGGATGTTGTTGTACAACACGATATGAATTCCTCAGGGAGTCTTAATGTAACATCAGGAAATTCAATACGTGTTACAAATGGAGCTACACTAACCATTTCAGGAAATTTAACATTTGCTGGTACAGGCCGCATCAGTGAAATAATCGTTGATGCAGGCAGTACGCTAATTGTAACTGGTAACTTTGCAGGGGGATTCGCACATGTTGTTACCATAAGTGGGACTTTAAACGTAGGTGGAAATTACACAATAGCTAGTGGTTCCTACACCCAAACAATTTCAGGAGATGTTACTGTCGGTGGAAATTTAGAAAACACTGCAAATGGAGTAGTAAACGTTAGTGGCTCAATTGAAATAACAGGGCAACTAAAACTTTCCAGTAGTGGTAAGGTTTCAGGCACCTCAGGATATATTACTTACGGTTCTTACGATATCCTATGCAACGGTTTTGCTTACCTTCAATGTGGTGGCACGAACTATGGCGAAAATGCTAGTTGCACAACTCCCCCAGCAAATGGATTGGATTTCTCATCTTGTGGCCCTTATGTTCCAACCCCAACCCCTACAGCAAACTTCACTCCAAGCGCAACAACCGTAACAACTTCTCAGACAATTAGTTTTACAAATAGCTCATCGGATGCCACGAGTTACTCGTGGAATTTTGGAGATGGCAGTAGCACATCATCTGCAACCAGCCCCTCTCATCAATACAGCTTAGCAGGAAGTTATACAGTTACCCTTACAGCAACCAATAGCGCGGGAAGCGACACAGCCACACAAGCCATTACGGTTAATAGCTCTGATGATTGCGACACTCCTACGGTGCTGTCAAATGACAATTTTAATACAGATTTTGGAACTTGGATAGATGGTGGTGATCGAGTTACTAGGCAAAACGAAAGTTACATAACAAGTAGAAATGGTACGCAACCTGGCGGCGGATTAATTAATTACACATGTAATGGTTATTTATCAACACCATTCGTAGCCTTAGTTGGTGCTGGAGCCTCTGGAATTACTACTAACAAAACGCTCACATCATCCTCATACGATCTATCAAATTATGCTGCTGTAACTATCGAATATGATCACTTTGTGACCAGTATGGATAACAACAACGAAGGCTACAATTTACAGTACAGCTCCAATGGTGGTTCTTCATGGGCAACGATTAAAAATTTTCGATTAGGTAATGATGACTTTGAAAATAATGATTGTGGTGAAAATGATGCACGGCAAAAAAAGATTGTTGTTATTTCAAGTGATGACTTCACATTTAGCTCTCAAAATAAATTTAGATTTTTTGTAGATACTGATTCTGGCGGTACGGGAGGTGGAGATTTTTTTTTAATTGATAACATTGTTGTCAAAGGATATAATCTTGACAGTCCGGGTATTACAATGGAACAGTGGAACGGCATCAGCGGAACCGCAGTTTCTAATCTAACGAGCAACTCAAACTATCCTAATAACCCTTCAACCACAAGCATCTTAGATTCTTTTGAAATACCAACCAATGTTAGAGATAATTACGGTGTTAAAGTAAGTGGTTACATCAAGGCGCCAACGACAGGTTCTTATGTCTTCTGGATTGCTAGTGATGATAACGGTGAGTTAAATTTAAGTACCGATGAAGACCCTGCCAATAAAACAACCATAGCAACGGTGGGAGCTTGGACAAACTCGAGACAATGGAACAGATATGGATCTCAAAAATCAGCACCAGTTAGCTTAACTGAAGGCCAAATCTATTACATAGAAGCTTTTATGAAGGAAGAAGGGGGCGGCGATAATCTTGCCGTTGGCTGGGCCAAGCCAGGAGAGTCAACAAATGCGCCTTCGGAAGTAATACCAGGTGATGTTTTGTTCTCTTCACCACCACAATTGGCAAGTTTTACTACGGATAATAACACAATAGAAGTTAATAATACCGTTAATTTTACCAATACTTCAACAGGATTTGACACTTATGTTTGGGATTTTGGTGATGGTAGCACCACATCAACCGAGACGAACCCAAGCCATCAGTACACCGAGACAGGAACTTATACTGTTACCTTAACTGCAACATCAAGTTGTGGTAGTGATACCGCAACAACCACGATTGCTGTTAATAACCCAACCGAAACGTTATTCTTTGAAAATTTTGAAGACGAAAGTCAAGGCGATACGTCTGGTACAGATGCTTATAACACGGACTGGGATACTCAAACATCAACAAATGCGGACCGTTTTGAAGTAAGAAATGGAAAGTATTTTGAAGCAATTAAAACCCGTAACACAGCCTATTGGAAAACTCAAACTATTGATATTTCCAATTATGATGATTTAAAACTGAGCTCATACATTCGTTTTGATGGCTCACTAGACCCTTCTGATTACATAAAATTTCAGTACAAATTAGATGGCGGAAGTCTTACAAACATTCCAAACGCTCAATATTACGGTACTAATTCTGACACAACATACAATTGGAACCTAACAGGAGTTACTGGAAGTACTTTAGAGATTTGGGTGGCTTTTAAAACATCAGGAGGAGATGAAAAGCATAGAATTGACAATATTACCCTCACAGCTGTGAGTAATTGTTCCCCAATCACAGCCTACACCGTTACTGGTGATGACCTAGCTTACTGTTCAGGAAATACACAAACAACTACCATTGGCTTGAGTGATTCTGATGTCGGTGTTGACTACCAACTTCTTAAAGATGGTGTGAATGAAGGAGCTCCAATTGCAGGTACAGGGAGTGCTCTTAGTTATGGCGCTTTCTCTGATAATGGCACCTACACCATTGAGGCTACTAACAGCGAGGGTTGTACACAAACCATGACCGGTAATGTGGTGATAACAGTTACCAATGTAACTTCTGCATTTTCCATAACTCCAACCTCTGTTGTTTTAGGAAATTCAGTACAATTTAATAATCTGTCAAGTAATGCAACATCATACGCATGGGATTTTGGTGACAGTTTTGGAATTTCCTTATTATCTAGCCCTAGCTACACCTATAATGCTACGGGAACCTACACGGTAACCCTTGTTGCAACGGGTGCTAATGGTTGTAATGCAACTAGCACCCAAAACATTACCGTAACGCCTGCGCCTGAGGAGTTATTTTATGAAGATTTTAGTACAGAAGCAAATAGTGCTACCTCTGGCACAGATCTCTATGGAACAACGTGGGGTTCGGATGATTCCTCTGGTAATCCAAGAGATTTTGAGGTTTATGATGATTCTGATTTTATTGACGCTGTATTTTGGGCTGAAGACACCGATGGTCTGGTCTATTGGTATACTGATAATATTAATATTCAAGGCTACACAAACCTAAACCTTCGTTCCTTTATTGAATTTTATAAAATTGACAATGACGGTGACTACATAAAATTCTATTACAAATTAAACGGAGGTAACCTTCAAGAAATAGCCACTTTCACTGGAGATTATTCAGATACATATTACGACTGGGATCTTACGGGGGTTACTGGAGATAACTTACAAATATGGGTCGAATTTAATAGCGATGACAATGATGATTATCATGGCATTGGGAACGTAAAATTAACGGGAACTACCAATTATAACATATGGAGAGGTTCTGAAAGTGACCTTGCTACAAATACATCACGTTGGTCAAAAGGCTCCTTGCCTACCTCTTCATCTGATGTGTTAATACCAAATACTAAACATTTGAGACTCACAAGTGATACACAGGTTAATTCAAT
>Ga0206128_1003733_pt1 | contig 12407 bp, 12 predicted proteins | sample Helgoland_Spring_7_FD_148601 | JGI IMG/M metagenome (GOLD analysis project Ga0206128, IMG submission 148601) | Pelagic subsurface seawater microbial communities from Kabeltonne, Helgoland, North Sea - Helgoland_Spring_Bloom_20160426_1 | ecosystem: Environmental > Aquatic > Marine > Epipelagic ...
TGCAGCATCAGCAAATCAAAAACTCGGATCAGTTGCTAAATTAGTTGCGGGTGGATTAACTGCCGCGTTTGTTGGTTTTTCTAAAAAGGCCATCGACTTGGGTTCAGAGCTTTCAGACATCGCAATATCAACAGGCTTTGCCACTGAAGAATTTCAGGTGTTCAGAGGAGCGTTGATTGACGCAGGAGGCAAGGCCGGAGCGATGGAAAAATCCATCATTAACATGCAAAAGGCTGTAGTCCAAGGCAGCGAGGGACTAACCACTTACACAAGGGCATTTGAAAGGTTAGGAATAAACGTAACAGAATTAAAAGCCCTATCGCCAGAGCAACAATTTGAAACGATAGGAAAAGCCATTGCAGGTGCAGAAGATCAGCAAGAGGCATTTACATCCGCGCTTGAAATATTCGGAACAAAAAACGCACCTCGATTAATGGAGGTGTTTCAAAGATTAGCAAAAGATGGCTATGGCAAAATGGCCGAGGATGTAGAGGCCGCATACGGCATAATGGACGAGGGAATGCAGGCATCACTCGACCAAGCGGCAGACAGGATCGAAAGGTTCAAAAATAAAGCCACAATCGAAGTTGGCGAGCTAATTTCTGGAGAGGCTAATTTTGCAGCACTTAAATCACTTGGTGCTAAGTTTATGGCACTCATGGCCCAGGTTGGCGAGTGGATGGCAAATGGTTTCCTTGCCGCAGTGAAACACCTTACAGCAGGATTAGCAGCAGCCGTTGGCGTTGTTACAAGCAACTTAATGAAGGGCTTTGAGCTTGCTGGATTAAGCTTAAAAAAAGTGGTTGCTCCAGTAATAAACTCACTTGTTGAGGCGCTGAATAAAATAGGCTTTGACCTAGAGGGCATGAACATTGGCAGCATACAAGCTGAGATCGATGCTATTAATTTTAAAAACCCAGCACAAGAGTGGAAGGAACTGAATACAGATTTGCTTGATGGCATGGGCGAATGGAAGGTTTCCACAAAAGATGCTCAAAACGCATGGACAGACTTATCTAATACATACGACAACATTGCCAAAACATCTGGAACGGTTGAAGCATCGCTAAAGAAAAGAAAAGAAGATGCGGTGCAGGCAGCCATGACGGCGTTGGCGATGGCAAAGACAACAGAAGAACAAGCAGCGGCTGAGGCACTTATTGCTGAAGAGGTAAGGCTACAAGGGGAGCTAAAAGATGCCATTGCAAGGGGCGATGTTGAGGCGGTTAAAGTTATTGAGGACGCGCTAAAAACAGAAAAGGAGATTCAGAAGGTAATCAAAGATACAGGCGTAACGCGCGACCAAGCAACCAAGCACGTCATGGCGCTGAGGGGCGAAGAACAAAAGCTCGCCAATGAAAAGAACAGGCAAACAGAAAAAGAAAAAGCAGACGCTGACGCCTTAAAAGCTAAACAGCTAGAAGTTATTAAAGCCGAGGCAGACGGCAATTTTCAGCTTGCCGCACAACTTCAAAACAGAATTGACAAAGAGCAGGAGGCGCTTGACCTCATGAAGGAATTCAATATGTCAATAGAGGATGCAACCGCATTAGCAGAGAAACTTGCAGCGGTTCGTGCAGGCCCAGACCTAAACCAGAGCGGCATTGTAACACCCCAAGAGCAGAAAGAGTTTGACAGGAGGCAGAAAGAAAATGACAAGATTTTAGACAAGGCGGCCAAAGAAGAGGAAAGGCAACAGCGCGAAAGAGGCGGAAACATCCCCAACGTGTCAGATAAAAAAAGAGACACAGGAACGGTAGCTGAAAGAGCGGCTGCCGATGCTGAACGTCGGATGCAGAAAAGAGAAAACCAGGCAATCAATAGAGAGCGCGACCCAGAAGTCCGCAAAAAAATGATTGAAGCCGCCGACAAAAGGATTGCTGATGTTAAGGCGGGCGTAATACCACCAGGCTCTGACGGAACTGGCGGTGGAAACTTAACACCCAAGACATCAAGACTTGACCAGCAAAAAGCTAAAAACAAAGCGTTGGCAGACAAGCGGGAAACAGAAAAACGCCTCAAGGCTGGAGAAAATTTAGAGGATATACAGAAGGATATCGCCAAACGTAATGACCCAAAACCAAACGGTGATGTTGGTGATGCCAACGCACCAGGAGGCAACGGAGGCGGTGGCGGCGGTGCACCAGGAGGCGGAGGTGGCCCTAATGCACCAGGAGGCGGAGGTGGCCCAAATGCACCAGGTGGCGGAGGTGGCCCAAATGCACCAGGAGGTGGCGGTGGTGGGCCGAATGCACCAGGAGGCGGAGGTGGAGGCGGCCCTAAAGAACCAAAGAAGCCAGAACAGCTAATTGTTGACAAACTAGGCACAAAGCTAGACGACATTAAAGGCGAACTAGTCAAAATCGAGAAACACTTACAATGCTAATTTAAACCATGCCTATTCCATACATACAAGCCACCATGGCCGACGTCAGAGCCGTTGACGGTACTTTTATTAGTTACCCATTCATTGAGGATGGAGACACCTCAACCAAGGTTTACAACATGGTCTGCACACAGAAGGCGACTGACTACAGTGCCTCACAGGTTGCGCTTGATGCAACCATGAGCAGCGCGGCAGCAGCCGGCGTGCTTGTGCTACCATTTACAGCAGATGCTCAGGCTTACTTCGTAGGCGATACTGGACACGCTCCGATTGGTGGCGGCATGATAAGCTTCACACGCACCTTTGCCAACATACCACAAAGCACAACCGCGGCATCTGGCTCGGCGTTCGTCACGTTTCCAGGTATTGCCGCTACCGTTGTTCCAGCAGCAGCCATTGCGGTCAACTCGGTGGCAATGACATCTGGCACGCGGGGTGTCACATTGACAACAGGAACCGCGCACGGGCTTAGTGCTGGAAGCAGAATTTATCTATCAATGGACTACACAGTTGACTCTGATGCTTTCATTCACCACATTGCTGGTCAATTCTTTGTAATTGACGCACCAACCACAACCACCTTTCGCGTGGATATTGGGCATTACTGGAGTTCACAAGTAACCTTATCGCTCAACGATGCACTGCTAAGGCAAGTGAATGTCACAAGACCACCAACATCGCGAAACGTATCCACAGAAACCAGATACGATTACATACTGCCAGGAACCACGCCAGGCATAAGCTCTGCTCTAGATATAGAGGTTCCACCGTCGTTTTATGCAATCAGTTCAACCAGCGGAGAACCAGTTGACACGCTAACACAGACAACAACAGTTCCGACATATCTTGTCTACAATGACATGGTGGAAGACGGCAATAACATAGTCATTGAATCATCATTGGCTGAGTGGGCTGGTAATATCCTTGTAATGAAAACGAAAACCTGCAAAGCAAAATGATCACCCCAGATGCCAAGTGCGTAAATAACGGCAAGAAGGTCAATGAGGCCATCAAGGCAATCAACCCATTGCTGGGAATGTCAGTGGGTTACACTGCTGGAGGGACACCGCCACAGGTAACTTATAGCGATACCGAGGTAAAGATATTGCTTCCACTTGCCGACAGCGTGGAGGGCTTTTCATTGGAAGAGCTTGACATCGTTGACTCAAATAACGCGGCATCTTCTCGTTACTTCATGACTAGCCTAAGCTCGGTCAGCACATACGGCACAACCACAGCATCAACATCTGGCACACCAACAGGAAAGCAATCATCACCACCGCCAACAAAAGGGCGCAACAAGCTCAACGCTGGCGGCAACAATGCAGGCAACAACCGCGACAAACTAAGCACCGGCGGGAGGCCACTTGCACCAGGCGACGGCGGAGTTGCACCAGTTAATAAGATAAGCGGCGCACTGCGCGATGATGGCTCAACTGCGGCAGATTCTCGCGCTAAGTTCTTAGCAGAGAGAAATCGTGCAGCAGGCGGCAGTGCAAACATGATCAGCGTGGGCGGTACAGGCGTTGATGAGTTTGGCAACACCATAGGAGGCACAGGCGGGGCATTGCGTGATAATGGCCAGACAGCAGAACAAGCGCGCAAGAATTTCCTAGAACACAAGAAACGAGCAGCATCATCACCTGCACCACTACCAGGAGCACCACCACCGAACCAGCCTACTACGCCACCACCGACACCAGGAGCACCACCGCTTGGAGGCGATACAACGCCACCACCGCTACCAGGAGCACCACCGCTTGGAGGCGATACAACGCCAAAAACAAAAAGAGGGCAGCCAAGCAGAGCAACAGGAACCCCTTTCGCGTCGCAAGAGATTATAAACGCAGGGCAGTGGGTTCCTCAGAAGAATGGCATGGCAGACATACAAGAACTGGGTAAGATTGTTGCAGCGGGTACAGCCACACCATACCAGCAAGACTTCTACAACAATGCTACAGCCAATTCTCTGCCGACAACTGATGGCAAGATTAACCTGCAAGCAATCAGCAACAATATAAAAGAAGGCACAGCCACACCATACCAGCAAGACTTCTATAATAAGGCGATGGGGATAGACGGAACAGACACGCCAACAGGTGCAGGCACGCCAGCAGCGAGCGGAAAAGGCGCGTCTGAAGATTATTATGTTTCTGGACTGAAAACAAAAGCACACGTCACCGATATGGAAAAAGACAAAGCTGTTATGAAGAGAGATCGCCGCAAAGAAAAAGGGCCAACCCGAAGAAGGAAGCAGTTTTCTCCTATCATCGAAGCACAGGCAGCAGTGAAGAGATTAGAAGACCAACTATTTAAAGCTAAGAAAGACGACAAGCTGAAATACGATTGGAGCACCAATATGTGGGTTTACAAGAAGGCTGGTGACCCCGATTCAGATTTGGTGAAGTCACTCAAGTCTCAAATCAAATCGGCCAAGGCTCGCGTCAAAAGAATAAAAAAGGAATAAGCAATGGCAATATTCAGAGCAGGCCCGTGGGGCAACCTTAGCGACAGCTTCCAGAGCGTGCCTGTTGATACAGGTGCTGACGGTCTGACGCTCTACCCAGTCAACTGTGCAAAGACAGACTGGTTGAGCGGGCAGGCTTGGGGTGCTTATTATGAGGTTGTGGATGGATGCTGCACGCCTGCACAGATTGAGGTGACGTTCCCATACACTGATGATTTTTTGACTACCATCCAATATCTCACAGTCACCATTGATAGGGATGAGGATTGTAACTATTATTACGAATACCCTGATGCCACATATTTTGACCCAGTGCAGTATTTATTCCTGCTGACATGGACGGGGTCGTTTTGGGAAATTCAATTTGGCAATGGGTATTTTGCTTATAATGATTTTACAACATTTTCTGGTGATGAATGTGATCCAGTAACATCATTCACAATAAGCGGCTCAATCTATTACGACGGGTATGACATAACCATTACAGACCCAAATGCTTGACTTTATCCATATACCAAAGACGGCAGGCGTGAGCATCTGCACAGCTATCGGGCAAACACACGGTCACAGGCCAAGGCCAATTAAACCAGGTGCTTTTGTTTTCTCCTGCGTTCGCAACCCATACGACAGGGCTGTAAGCTTGTATTATTTTTTAAGAGATAAAGCGCCAAATTATAGGGAGCAGTTAATGGTTGAAGGTGAGACGGTCAACACCTACTGGCAAGAGAGAGTCAGCAAAATTGGGCCTATGAGATTCTTGCAACCTCAAAAGGCATGGCTTGAAGACATCGAGCGCATTGATAAGCTCATCAGATTTGAAACGCTGGCAGAGGACTGGGCAGAGATGCAGCAGGCTTTCGATCTGCCAGACTTAGAACACAAGAATGGTGACACATCAAGACCCGCCATACCGTGGCAAGATGAACTGACAGATGAGAGCATTGCCATCATTGGTGAGCTATACGCTGACGACTTTGAACACCTCAATTATGAAAGGATAGGATAATGGCAGGCGTGGCAGCACTCAGCGAGGATGTGGATGGTTCTCCAATCAGTTACAAGTTTTGCTATCAAGCAACAGCTAGTTTTGGCATCACTCTGAACTGGTCATTCACTAGTGCACCAACCAGTCCTGCCATGACCATCACATACCAAGAGCTTGGCGGCTCACCGGTGGCAGCATCAGCCACAACACCAGGCACAACGGGCACATTCACCGTCACGCTGCCAGCTTCTACCTTCTGCTATGTTCTGGTTGAAGCATCAGGAGATGGCGGCACACTCACCACCTCGCTATCATAGCAGCATTGACATTCGCCACAATTTAAGATACAAAAATACAAGACCATGCCAGACATTTTCATTAATACACAGAGGCCAGTTGACCGCTCAATAGTGGCAGGCATCAATCAGCCCCAGCGTGAAGCCCCTGTGGGGGCGTTCGTAGCTGGCAGCACATATGACACTAACCTTTATTTCGTCCTCAACGATGGCACGTATGATGCGGCCAGCGGTGCAGCAGGACAAGATGTCCAGGTTGCCATTAGCACAATTTCCGAGCCTGAATCTGGCGATTTTACCCTTACAGATGGAACCGACACCACAGCCGCCATTGCCTACGGGGCTGCAGCGCAAGCCGTAGAGGACGCTCTCAACGCCTTAAACACCGACACTGGCCCCAATGGCAGCCTTGTGGACGTGGTAAAGCAGAGCAATACACAATATACCGTCACCTTTCGCGCGCTAGGTGCTCAGACTGCCATCAGCGGCAGCACAGTCAGCCTCTACCCAGAGAGCACGCCAACTGGCTCCATCGCTGTTACAGGCGACGGCAGCACCTACGCGCAACAAGTTATCGAGTTGACACGCCAGCCCGCTATCTACCAGCAGACGTGGTCAACCATCACCAACGGCTTCAATGGTGAGCTTGCACTCAACACCACACGCTTGCTGCAATCGCTAGTCCTAGAGGCAGGCGAGCCATTTTACATTGAGGTAAAGCTCAATGGTGAGACAGTAGCACGCGAGGTGGTAGGCATGGAGCATTCCACAATGCCAGCATCAGCGTTCAGCGGTGCGGCGATCACTAATTTGCTCGATGCCTTTGCTGCTGATCCAACCAGCAACGCAAACTTTAATGCTGCCGCATGGGCTGCTGAGATTGCAGCCGGTGGCACAGTCACATCCGTCAATGGTGAAGTTGGCGTGGTTGTCCTAGACATGGACGACTTTGCAGAGACTGCCACAAATAAGATACTCACAGCAGCCGAGCGCACGAAGCTTGGTAGCCAGGTTCTCACTGATGTCATTGATAAGATGGCATACAATGCTGACGACTTAACATTTGACATCGACACTGGCACTGGCGTAGTCGTGCAGATTGGCCAAGAGCTATTAGTCAAAGCACGCAACGTCACAGGCTCAACCATCACCAATGGCTCGGTGGTCAGAATCAACGGCGCATCTGGAGACAGACCAACAATCACACCAGCGCAGGCTGACAGCCTCGCCAACATCAGCGGCATCATCGGCATCGTAACTGCTGACATCCTCAACAATGCTGTTGGCTTTGTCACTGTTCACGGACTTGTGCGCGGCTTGGATACCAGCACATACACAGAGGGCGACGAGCTTTTCCTTTCCTCATCAGTGGCAGGCGGCTTCACAAGCACCGAGCCAACGCTGTCAATTCCGATTGGCACAGTAACTTTCGCCAACCCAGCGAGCGGGACAATCTTCGCCAACGTAGACAACCAGAAGCACCTGCTTGAGTTCTCCAGTGACCCCTCACTCATTGGCAACTTTAGCGCAGAATCATGGAAGACGGCACTAGCTATTGCAGCGGCTGACGTTGACTTTGGCACAGGAACCGATTCATATGTCTGGACAAGCGACGGCGCAGGAGGTGCAGCATGGGAGGCATTATCTGGAGGCGGCGACATGCTTGCTGCCACGTATGATCCGACAGCAGTTGCCGGCGACGCGTTCGCTATGGACAACATGGTGGAGGGTGCAACCACAAAGATTTTAACAGCAACCGAGAGAGCAGAGATTGCAGCCAACACGGCAGCAAGTCACGCAGCAGTCACTGTCAGCGACTCAGCAGAGATTGACTTGACACTTGCAGGGCAGGACATCACAGCCTCATTGATCGCATCAAGCATTGATGAGACGAAGCTTGACGCCAGCGTGAATGCATCGCTCGACCTTGCAGACTCATCCAGCCAGCCAGGACACACACACGTGGCCAGCACTGACTTAGTTACCACTGGCACACCATCAGCATTAACATTCTTGCGAGGCGATGACGTATGGGCAACACCATCTGGCACAGCCAACACCGACATGGGCTTGGCAGTCTCTGACGAGACAACCGACTTGACGGCATCAACATCAACGCCGCTGGGAACATTCCACGCGCAGAATGCTGGTACGTTTGCAGAGATTCTCATAGGCGTAACCACCGCACCCACGGGCAGCACGCTGACCGCTGACGTTCACCTCAACGGCACGACTGTGTTCTCCACAAAGCCAACGATTGACGCAACTGAAAAGACATCAGTGACGGCAGCCACAGCAGCAGTCTTGTCAACCACAGCATACGCCAAGGGCGACATCATTGAGCTATTCTGCGACTCAGTCGGAGCGACAGTAGCTGGCACGGGACTCAAATTCTACTTTAACCAATCCTAAACCATGAAGCGTTACACAATCTACCACGACACTGACGGCGTATTAGCCACGGGCAAACCATATCCAACTGACGAGGGTGCGGAGATTCCCAATCTTGACCCAGAGCTTACACTTCTGCTGGAGGTCACCGAGGCAAAGCCGACATACGACAGTGCCACGCACAAGCTCGTAGCGGACGCTATCAACTATAACACTATAGACAAGACTGCCACACGTAGCTGGAGCGTAGTCGCTCTCACACAGGCAGAGCTAGACGAGCGCATTCCTACACATGTTGAGATCAGCGGCATCAAGTATGACACCTCTGAGATATCCCAGAACGCCTTCACTCGGATGATGACTCTGGTATCAAATGCAGAGATGCTAGATACTGACGAGGTTGCTGTGAAAGATTGTCTTGGCGTTTCTCACACTATGACAGTATCGGCATTCAACGCAGATATGGTGCAGTTTGGACTCCACTGCTACCAAGCCTTCCATTCTTCTTAATGATAATCAATCCATATCGCTTCGCCACAGCAGGTGGCATCACCGACCCAGATGACGTCACGGGTTGCGTTGGCTGGTATGATGCCAGTGACAGTTCAACGTTGCTTGATGCAACTAGTGGTTCACCCGTTGCAGACGGCGCAGCGGTACAGGTGTTTGAGGATAAGTCAGCACTCGGCACAATCCGCGACTTTAATCAGACAAGCGCAACCTCAAAACCATTGCGCAGGGCGGCACAGATCAACGGGCTTGACGTGCTAGAATTTGACGGGACGAACGACATCATGGCCTTGGATAGTGGCTTTCCAAACAATGCGCTATATGAATACTCCACACAGGCTGAGGCGAAGACCGTCTTTGTTGTCAGCCAACCATTGACGGCAGCAACGTTGGCAGACTCATCATCCTTGCAGCTTTATAAGACAGCAAATACTGGCGCGGGCGGCTTGGTCACTGGTGAGATTGCTTACAGAACCAACACCCGAACCTTTGTTAGTGACGGGACTGCCGCCACAACGTGCAGCACAAGCGCCCCCAGCATCATCACACTGAGCCAGTCTGGTAGTGGCAATATTGAAAGTGTCATCAGCATGTGGCTGGATGGTGCGAGCGTGGCGAGGGACAGCGGCAACAATGGTGCATTGGTCACGGAAGATGTAATCACCGAGCTTGGCGGGGATTCAACAGGCGGGTTCTATTTCGATGGATACATTTGCGAGGTTATTTTTTACGATAACGAGCTATCCGCAGGCGACCGCGCATCAGTGGAAACATACCTCGCCGACAAGTGGGGCGTAACAATATAATGGACGACGAGCACACAATCTACTGGCTGACTCTGGGCATTGTGGCCACGTATGCAATACTTTACTTGATGACAAAATGAGCTTACCGAATCCAGAATTGCACACTTACTTTGACGAGGAGCAAGGCGAGAGACTGTATTACAGTTGCGAGCAGATGGCGTTTGACATTGATGGCGATGTGCTGGTGGTAGTGCCTCCGCTTTTTCTCAGTGACGGGCTTAGTATTCCACGCTGGGCGCGTTCTCTGTTCTCAAAGAATCCCTCTTGGATTGGGGCTGGCATTGCACACGACTACACCTACCGCATCTTGCCACACAAGATGACGAGGAAGCAAGCGGACAAGCTATTTCTTAAACTCATGCGTGGATATGGTGTTGGCTGGTGGACTAGACGCGCCATCTATCGTGCTGTAAGAATTGGAGCCAAGAAAAATTGGAGAGCAAGGTTTCCACAGTTCGCAACCACCAACCATCATGACTAAGTTTCTTATCATCACAGCACTGGCAACGCTCACGCTCGCATCATGCGCCGGCACTAGCCTGCGTTACTATGGCAGATTCCTTGACATTGTCATTATCCCCAAAGCAATCCCAGTAAACCCCGCTAAATGAAGCGCATCGTCATAGACCCAGGCCACGGAGGGCAAGATTCGGGAGCCGTTGGCGGTGGTCTACGTGAGAGCGATGTGGTGCTGTCCATCGCTTACAAGGTGCGTGACATCCTCAAGCACAGTTTCGATGTCTACATGACCAGAGACAGCGATACATTCGTTTCACTTAATTACCGCAGCAGCTATGCCAACAACCTCGGCGACGTTGCTGCATTTATATCAATTCATTGCAACAGTGCAAGCAGCACCAGCGCGACAGGGTGGGAGATCTTTACCAGCAAAGGTGAAACCGAAGCTGATGCACTGGCTGCCAGCATAGGCAAACGATACGCTGCCAAGTTCACAATCCCAGCACGCGGCTTGAAGCAAGCCAATTTCAGCGTTCTCCAATATACAAACATGAGTGCCGTTCTTGTCGAGTGCTGTTTTCTCAGCAACGCAGAAGAGGCACAGTGGATCTCCAGTGACGAGATACAACAGCAACATGCAGAGGCGATCGCCGACGGCATCATTGATCACTTTGGGCTAGACAACAAGACATCGTTGACGCTAGAGCAGAGAGTTGCTAGACTAGAAAAACATTTGGATTTATGATTGATTATCTGACCTTACTCATCGTCATGCTTGGCTCATCCACTGTGGTGCTGTCAATCTTTGTTGCCGTTAAATTCAGGCAACAATCAAAACACCTCAAAAATGGCAGCAGGAGTCTCAGCAAGGCACTAATGTGGCAGTTGATCGGTGAGGCGTTGCTGGGTGCGGGAACGCTTGCATTTGCTATGCTGGCATATCTTAACATGCTGCCAACCGTGCCAGTCGCAGTGCAGTCGGCAATGCGCCTGTTCATTTTCTCAGCAAGCGGGCTGACCACTATCCATCTTTATCTGACCACAACCCGCCTCAACAAATAGCCATGTTTGACCCGTCCATTCTGGTTGAATATGGGGTGGCGAGTTTTGCCATAGGCTGCATCGTGGGTGTGTGCCGGTGGTTTCTCGCTGCGCTTGAGAAGAAAGACAAACTTATCGGAACAATCGTTGGCAAGCATGAAGACCAGCGAGAGAAGGAAAGCGAGCGGCATGACAAGAGTTTCAACAGGCTCAGTGATGCAATCAACGATCTCACTGTCGAGATCGCGAGGAAGAAAGACTGAGCCATCACCGCACCCCCAGCCTCCTATTTATAGGGGGCTTTTTTGTGCGTGAAAATAAATGAAGAAATATCTTGCACTCAACATATTGATTATGTATTGTGTGGTCGTTATGAAAAACAAACACCAACAAACAACGATATTGGCTGCACTAGCATACTTGCTGGATCGTCAGAACCTAAGCCAAGACCAACTGAGGGACTTGATTATTAAAACCATGAACGAAACAGAACAACGATGAAACTGATAATCTACGCAATCTTTGAAATCGCCACGGCACTCGCCATCATCGGAATCTTTGCCACCGCCTACATCATGGTGGCATCATCAACACAATAGGACAATAACATGTGGATAATACTAATCATCTCTATCGTCTGCATCATACCAATCAGCGCACTTGCGCTGGCAATGTTGCTCACTAAAGAATCGCTAGAAGAAATTGACAAAAACAACCAGTCATGAACGAACCAAAAGAAACAACACCGATAGACGCAATGGTGGCAGGATTAAACCTGCTCTATGATGCGATGGAGAACCCGCCACAAGCGGATGAAGATGAGGAAACTGAGACAAAGGAGAACCGATGGATACACTAGAAAACATCTGCCAAGGTGGCGCGATGAATGGTCACACGTTCAACATCAGCACAGCGGCAGTCCAGATCGGATACAAGGACGGATACTATCAAAAGTCAGCTATCAAGAATGCCGAAGGGCAGACTGTGTGGCACTGGCATGAGGGAGATGAGGATGAGTAACGCAAGCATCCAATCAGTCATCGTCAGCACAGCTAACGTGTTCCCC
>Ga0206128_1003735_pt1 | contig 12401 bp, 10 predicted proteins | sample Helgoland_Spring_7_FD_148601 | JGI IMG/M metagenome (GOLD analysis project Ga0206128, IMG submission 148601) | Pelagic subsurface seawater microbial communities from Kabeltonne, Helgoland, North Sea - Helgoland_Spring_Bloom_20160426_1 | ecosystem: Environmental > Aquatic > Marine > Epipelagic ...
CTCTACACCCATCATTCTGACATCCTCATCGCCAATAAAGGGGTGAAATAATCCGATGGCATTAGATCCTCCACCGACACAAGCAACTAACAAATCGGGCAAGCGCCCTTCCTGAAGAAGAACCTGCTCGCGTGCCTCCACACCTATCACACGGTGAAAATCTCTCACCATCATCGGGAAGGGGTGCGCGCCAAGGGCAGAACCAATAATGTAATGGGTATTCCCGACACTGGAAACCCAATCACGCAAAGCCTCATTGACCGCTTCTTTCAGCGTAGCCTGCCCCGCAGTTACCGGGACGACCTTAGCACCGAGCAACTCCATGCGCGCTACGTTAAGAGCCTGGCGTTCCATATCCACAGCCCCCATGTATACCACACACTCCATGCCAAAACGGGCACAAACTGTAGCGGTCGCCACCCCGTGCTGACCGGCGCCAGTTTCGGCAATGATACGACTTTTACCAAGTCGTTTAGCCAGCAAGATTTGGCCAATGGCATTGTTGATCTTGTGAGCACCCGTGTGCAAGAGATCCTCACGCTTCAGATAAATCTTAGCTCCACCCAGTTTTTCCGTCCAACGCTCGGCGTAATAGAGAGGAGTGGGACGCCCGCAGTATTGCTTGAGGAGGTAGTCCAGCTCCTTTTGAAATTCAGGGTCAGCCTTGGTCTTTTCATACTCAGCGGCCAGCACCTGCATGGGATCCATCAAAGTTTCGGGCACAAACATGCCCCCGTAGGTCCCAAAGTGCCCATGAGCATCGGGCAGTTGTTGTGTTGAATCCATTGTTGCCACGTCCAATGCAATAATAGATAACTCGATACTCTGCAAGTTTAGTCTCTAAACAAAAAAAGATTCCCAAGTAAAACGGTATACATCACGCCGAGACACCTTGACCCCCTCTTCAAGCTGCGCCCAGCTAGCATGGTCTAAAAGATCAAGCGTGCTCTCACCGATCAAGCCAGGCAATGCCGTTGCGGCACGAGTCCTGCGCAATTTCAGCGACTTGGCGTATACTTGCCCATCACTCAGGTATGCACGGGCACGAGCGCGCCATCGAGCCGCCTCTACCATCATCGCATCCCGATCAGAGGAATCCACTCCAGGCAGGTAACATCTGCCCTGCTTTAAATCGGATGGCAGATCACGCAGAATGTTAATGAGCTGTAGGCCTTTACCATAATTAATGCCCATACATTTCAAACGTTCAGCCTCTATGGATGAAAATCCCGGCAGGGAAATATATCCAAGCTCAGTCCAAAATTCACCCACACAACCAGCTACGAGGAAACAATACTCTTCGAGTTGCGCATCTTGATTGAGTCCACTGGACTGGCCTATTTCAAATCGTTCGATATCGAGCATCTGCCCGTGGAGAATATGATCCATCACCTTTAAAATAGCGGCATGCCCTTGATGATCCTTAAAGTCGTGAAACCAAGCAAAGACCTCATCCATCATTTTCAAAAGTGATGTCTCACCTTGATGCTGCTGACAGGGAATCACCTCATCACTCAATTTCACCAACCAAGCTGTTCGCTCTGCCCCATGCAGAATCTCCCCGAAGCCGAGTAACATCTCATGTCTCAATTCAGCGGCCAAGCCCTCCGTATCTGCCAATGTGTCACTGGCGCGCGCTAGCAGGTAAGCTAAACTCACCGGCTCTCTCATCGCCTTGGGCAACAGACGCATGCTGAGGTAAAAGGACCTCGATACATCTTTGAGTATATGTCTTGCTGATTGCTTCACAGTTTAAGCGATGGTTACACTACATCCCCACAGTGTTGGATCAAGCTCTCGACGTGCGCGCGCTAACACGTCATCGACTACACTCGCATCATTGATAAACGCCATCATCGTTGAGCCAGACCCCGACATCATCGCGGCCTCTATTTCCACTTGATCGAGCAGCCACAACTTCATTTCGGCAAGAAACCGGTGCTTGTAAAATACAGGTTTTTCGAGCTCATTGGTGATTTCCCCCCAAGGCATTTTCTGTGGCGAATAATCCACCCCGGGCACGCCTTTTGCATCCAAGCAATGACGATAGGCATCAGGAGTCGATACCCCAAAGCTGGGCTTAAGCAGCAGCAGCCTCTGCCCTGAAATTTCTGGCCTGTTCACCGGCTCAACTAGCTCTCCCCTGCCCTTGACCAGGCATGCTTGTTGGTAGATAAAAAATGGAACGTCAGAGCCAAAGCAGGCTCCCATATCCGCCAACTCATCATTCGAAAAACCACCCTGCTCCAAATCATTAAGAGCTAGCAAGGTCGTGGCGGCATCACTGCTTCCACCTCCCAACCCCGCTCCATGGGGTATGTTTTTTTCTAAGGTGATTTTCCAATGACACGATTTACCTAAAACTCGTTCAAATTCACGCACTGCCATAGTAATGAGGTTTGTCTCGTCCAAGGGCACCCCTGGCACATCGCATTGCAGGCTGTAGCTATCTGCCTTCTCAAAATACAGAACATCGCCAAGCATTGCTGGTGACAATGGCGCCATAAGACTTTCAATCTCATGGAAGCCATCGGCACGCTTACCTAAGACCCTAAGACTGAGGTTAATCTTGGCTGGCGCGATCCGGGATTCTTGCTGCATGATGAGAGACAGGGTGTCACATCACCCTGACAGGTGCTGGCACATAAACAACTGTCATACCAGCAGATTGTGCCGCCATCATGCCTGCTGCGGCATCTTCAAATGCCAGACATCGCAAGGGATCAACACCCAATCTTGATGCAGCTTCACGATAAATATCAGGGGCTGGCTTGCCACATACGACATCGTTAGCGGTTACCACTTCGTCAAACAGATCACTAAGCCCTACTTTTTGTAGGATTTTCTCTGACACCAAGCGCGTGCCTCCAGTGGCAACAGCTAGGGGGAATTTTCCACGCAGACTTTTAGCGAAATCAGCCACCTCATCAATAAGCACGATGTCATCGAGATGCTCAAGAAAGGCATTACGCTTATCGATCGCCACTTCATTAGGATCCAGGTGTAAGCCGAATTCACCATTGAGCTCCGAGATAATATCATGTGTCGGCCTACCCCCCATGGCATAAAAAACATCCTCTGGGAAAATGTGCGCCGCGTCCTGTTTAGACAGTGCCTCACACCATGCTGAAAAATGAGCCGGCATTGAGTCGACCAACGTTCCATCGAGGTCAAAAATAACAGCATCGTAGCCGTCTGCGGGTATATCAAGTCCTGCGAAATTTGTCATGTTGAGCACGGTATGCAAGAATCCTCAAAGTCTTGCAATCCCATAAATGAATCAATTTTGTCAGCCAATCTCAGACCGTTAGATGTAAGCTACTTCAACAAAAAAGTGCCTCAATAATGCTCAAAGCACAATCTGCTCATCTTGATAAGTCCCACCAGCAATCCATTTGGTCTCGCCTGATTCATTAAGAAAACTGACATCACCAACGATCTTCACCCCATCTGAAAAGCGCACAGGTCCAGAAATAGATAATTTGTCAGCCTTCAGCAGTGAGGGCACACCCAGTCCTTCAAGACTATCAACCAATTTATACTCCTCACTCAATGCAATGATTGGCTGGCTACCCTGCCGCTGCGCTGACAAAGCTATGCGACCATCGGGTTCTTGAACATAGGCATCAGAGCGAATAGCAAACAAATCAGATGTCGTTTTCACTGGCGCAAAACGCGACCTCGGCACACAAACCGCCGCTGAGCCTGGGAACGACTCGATGGCAGCACCCATTGCCGTTTCAAGCTGATAGACCTTGGTAGATTGACTATCGCGGGGGTCTACCGTCTTTTTGTTTTGGATCATTGGTAATGGCAAAACCCCGTTCTCTTTTTCTAGAAGATCTTTAAGTGCATCCAAGCGTATCCACAAGCTATTGGTATTAAAATATGAGTGCTTCTCAATATTTTGAAATTCATCGATATCTTCCTCCGGGCACTGTGCGACCTCCCTTAATAAAAGCTGACCATCTTCTTTACGCACGGCTAGATGCCCACCCTTCTTATCCGCCTCTGTTCGTTGGGTAGCCTCCATCAGGAAGGGCTTATCAGTATCCGCGAAATATCGCAGTAACCCAGCATCGAGCACAGCTCCAAGATTATCAGAATTGGAAACAAAGGCATATTTGACGCCGTCAGCAAGCAAAGCGTCTAACCAACCGCTTCCCGACAAGGCCGCATAGAGATCGCCATGCCCTGGTGGGCACCACTCACTGGACTCATTCTTTTCCCAAACCACAGGGGCCAGCGTTTGCGCATCAATTTTGGGAATTTGATTTTGCATCAACTCAATTTTCTCAGCACCCGATAAATCCTGATCCTTATACGCCTCCATATGATCAAGAGTATCCTGACTGGTACTGAAGCTATTCATGAGAAGAAAACGAACATTCGCCCCGGTTTCTTGGCGTAAGTGTAAAATTTGATTAGCGATGATATCGAGAAAGGTCTGCTCCCCTTTTACGGGTAATAAGCTCTTTGCCTTTTGCAGACCCATGCTAGTGCCAAGTCCTCCATTGAGCTTAATGACAACCGTTTGAGCGAGCAATGCAGGATCAAAGGCCTCCGCCTCAGACGAAATGTCATCAAGCTGAGCTAAATGAGCACACGGGCTGATGCTGTTTTCAGAAATCATTCCGCTTTCATTACGAAGCAGGGCTTCATAATTACGTTCAAAAGCACGGATTGCGGCTTCTGTCACCGCGGCAGACTCCATCTTCTCTCGGAAAGGGGAAAAATCACTCATGAGTATATTGGCGAATAAGTCGCTAATGCGCCATAACTGACATAAAGAGAGAGATCAACCCCAATCCCCCCAATCTAGTATGGGTGGGAAAAAAAGACCAGCAGATCGTCATTGATAAATTTTTCGCCATCACTAGATTAACCCGCGTGAGCTACCAGGTTTTTGCCAGAAAATACCGTCCGAGAACGTTTGCTGACGTGCTTGGCCAAGATCATGTTATTTCCACCCTTCGCAATTCGATCGAGCGCGACAGGCTCGCCCATGCATGGTTATTTGTCGGACCACGAGGAACAGGAAAAACAACCACTGCACGTATTTTAGCAAAAGCCCTCAACTGTCCCGGAGGCCCCAGCATCGACTTTGATCCCGATGATCCAGTGTGCCTAGAAATTGGCAACGGCACTTCATTAGATGTCATCGAAATTGACGGAGCCTCCAACAACAGCGTTGATAACGTCCGGGATATCCGCGAAAACGTTCAATTCACTCCCACACAGGGCAAATTCAAAATCTACTACATTGACGAGGTGCACATGCTCACTTCGGCAGCTTTTAATGCCCTGCTCAAAACACTCGAAGAGCCTCCGGAGCACGTTAAGTTCATTTTTGCTACCACCGAACCTAACAAGATCCTACCCACCATCATTTCTCGCTGCCAGCGCTTCGACCTGAGGCCCATCCCCACCGAGACTATTGCCAAGCACCTCCAGTATATTTCCACACAAGAAGGCGTTCAGCTCGATGACCCCGCAGCATGGGCCATCGCCAAAGGAGCAGACGGAGGCATGCGTGACGCCCAATCCATGCTCGATCAACTGGTCGCATTTTGTGGCGAGAGCATCACTGAACAAAACGTCCTGGAAATTTTTGGTTTCACCTCTCGTGAGACGGTGGCCAGCTTAACGAGCAGTATTCTTACCAAAGATAGCCCGAAAGCGCTCGATCTCATTCACCAGCAAGCTGAATCCGGCAAAGAACTCTCCCAGCTCCTCGGTGAACTCATAGGCTGCCTGCGTGCCCTTCTTGTCACCCGCCTTGACCCCAATGCTGGCAACGAAGGATTTGCCGCTGAAATATGGGATCCCCTTGTTGCCGCTTCCGAGGGCATTCAAACAGATCGCATCCTCAACCTCATCGATGTCCTAGCTGATTCTGAAGGACGCATGAAGTGGGCTTCGAACAAACGTCTACATTTTGAAATAGGTATCATCAAAGCCATCCAGTCGCTCAATGATGCGCGCATCAGCGATGTCATCAAGGCCCTCGCCGGCGCTGGCTCATTGAGTGATCTTCAGACTGCAAGCGAAACACCACCATCTACGCCTACCCCTCCTGCTTCTGCTTCCCCTGCTGCTCCTCCTGCCCCTCCAGCTCCTGCCCCAGTGAGTCCAAGCCCAAGCAGCAGCCCAACGAGCCCAACCCCTCAAGCCCCAGAAGCTGAGCCGCCGAGCGCCAACCAAACAAACGAGCCCCAGCCAAAGGCACAGGTAAAAAGAAGCCTCGATGCACTCATTGACGCAGCTCCTGAAGCGACTGCCGAGCCAGCTCCTGAGCTAAACGCACCACCACAAGCTGCTGAACAATCATCTGCTGAACCAGCGGGCGAGGAAGAGGCGTCACCAGCGACCGACGATTCCTTTTATCAAGACCCACTCATACAAGAGGCCCTCAAGGTCTTTGAGGGCACTATTCAGCAACCATAATTAACCAGAACCAACACACCAAATGGATATCCAAAAACTCATGAAGCAGGCTCAGCAAATGCAAGCTGGCATGCAAAAAACCCAAGAGGAACTTGCCAACAAAAACGTAGAGGCCTCGGTAGGTGGAGGTAAGGTGACGGTCGTGGCCAACGGCGCGGGCGATGTACAATCCATTCATATTGATCCTTCCGTTGTTGACCCAGCAGATGTTGAATTCCTCCAAGACCTCGTGCTCTCTGGGGTTCAGGAGGCGGTGACCAAAGGCAAAGAAATGGCAGCTGCTGAAATGTCTAAACTAACCGGCGGCATGGGCCTGCCCGGCATGTAAAATAGTCCTCTCACGCCCTTCTTGAGGGCGCAGACTGCTGAGCAATGCGCCACTGGCTTCCAAGATTACTGATTATTGCGTCACTGGGTCTCCATGTGATTACGGCAGCAAGCTATATTAGACAGCCCGACTTGATGGCTGCATTCACCGTCTATCCTATATGGATGTGGTCGCTTATAGGCCTCATCCTCTCCGCTCTGGCATTTCTGTTCTGGCGTGCTCAACTCTCGCTCATGCTCGTCACGCTGTGGCTACTTACCATATTGACGGCATCGGATGAATCTCATGCACTAGCTAATATCGGTAAAGAGGTGCCAGAACTTGGCCTGCCAAAACCATTTCAGTCGCAAGAAACCATTCGCGTTTGCACACTCAACTGGGGCGCCCTCAAGCTCAATAGTGCTGAAGTAAGAAAACAGGCTGAAATGATCGCTGCCTACAAACCTGATATCTTGTTTATGCAAGAAATCACTCCATGGCATGCTGAAATCATGGCGGACATCGTTTATCCAGTAAGAGGAGATTTCCGCGCAGACGGCCACTCAGCAACCCTAACCAAATGGCAAATCAATGACACCACCCCAAATAGGATGTTGCACAGCCATCACACCACTTTAAGGCTTCCCAAATCCCGGCAATATCCTGATGGCCGGTTGATTGACTGTGTCAACTTTCACCTCAAATCCGCCATCACTGACATGCGTCTCTGGCAAGCAAGCTGTTGGAAAAGACACGCTGCTAATCGCAAACTGCAGCGCAAGCAGGTCATATGGAGCCTCACACTGCTACAAAACAGCACCCCCTTCCCGACTCGGCCTGTAGTAGTCGCGGGAGATCTCAACGCACCTGCCTCTGACCCTCTCCATGACCTCCTCAGAGGGCACTTTACAGATTCATTTAACAAAGTAGGCGCAGGATGGGCAAATACATGGCACCGCCGCATTCCATTTCAACGCATCGACTATATTTACACCAGTCCTCTACTTAGACCGGTTCGTTCTCGTAATGTCGTGATCCCTGCCTCAGATCATCTCATGGTCGTCTCAGACTTCATCCTGCTGCCATAATGGCAAGCCACATAGTTTCCTGATACATAATTGAACACAACCCAACCCCTCCCCGATAAATTTTGTCTTTTCAACTTCACCATACTTGCAGCGGTAGCTCAGCGCGGACGGGTCTCTTAACCACAGCTCATGGTGACATTCCCACACCTATTTTTATGCCCGTCGGCACACAGGGAATGGTGAAAACACTCTCCCCCGATGAATTGGTTGATATCGTTGACGCCAAGATCATCCTTGGAAATACCTACCATCTAAACCTCCGCCCAGGACTTGATGTGATACGGGAGATGGGGGGACTGCATAAATTCTCTACTTGGGAGAAACCCATCCTCACCGACTCGGGTGGATTTCAAGTCTGGTCTCTCGCCAAACTACGCAAGATATCAGAACAAGGAGTAGAATTCGCCAATCATATTGATGGAGCAAAAACCATGCTAACTCCCGAGCTCAGCATGGAAATTCAGGCGACTATCGGAAGTGATATTGCCATGCTGTTTGATGAGTGCCCACCCTACCCCTGTGAAAAACAATATGCAGCAGACTCACTTGCGTTGACCACACGCTGGGCAAAACGCTGTAAGGAGTGGCATCAGCAAAACGCAAATAAGCATATTCCTTGGGACACCAGTAGGCAAGGCCAGCTCATTTTTGGCATTGTCCAAGGCAGCACCTATGCTGATCTGCGCGAACAATCCGCACGTGAGTTGGTCGACATCGGCTTCGATGGTTATGCCGTTGGTGGTATTTCCGTTGGAGAACCAGAACATGAGATGATGCGCGCCATTGAAAATGCTGTCCCTTTTCTACCTGAAGACAAACCTCGTTACGCCATGGGATTGGGAACACCGCCTCAAATGCTTGAGATGATCGCCCGCGGCGTAGATATGTTTGATTGCGTGATGCCAACGCGAGTCGCCCGCCACGGCACGGTGTTTACAGCCGACGGCCCCATTCACATCAAAAACAAAGAATTTGAGTTCGATTCCCGCCCTCTGGATGAAAACACCCATCCTTATCTCCAAAAATACTCAAGATCCTTTATTCGGCATCTCTTCCGTGCCGGCGAAATGCTCTCTTTAAGGTTGCTTTCCCTGCATAATCTGCATTTCTATTTGCGCCTCATGCACCAAGCGCGTGAAGCCATTGAGGCGGACAACTTTACCTCATTCAAAAATAACTTTAATCAACGCTACATACAAACACCATGAACGCCACCATCAACATCCTAGCACAAGCAGCCAAAACAGAATCAGGATCAGCAAACCCATTAGGGAGCCCTATCATTATGATGGTTCTCATGTTTGTAGTCTTCTGGGTAATACTCATCCGCCCGCAGCAAAAACAACGCAAGGCACTTGCAGCCAAACAAGCCGCTCTCAAAAAAGGTGACAAGGTCGTTACCATCGGAGGTATTCACGCTTCGGTGAACGCAGTCAGTGAAAAAACTGTTTCGCTCAAAGTTGCCGAAGGCACCTTCGTTAAGTATGATAAAAGTGCAATTGCCACCGTCATCCCATCTGGATCAAAATCAGACGATGACCAATCCGGTGAAGTCTCAAAAGGATGAGGTATCGGTTAAACCCAGTTGTCTAGTTTAGACAACCCACCCATCTCGCACTTGCCAAAACTAGGCAGCTTTTATATATCCTTTGCATTCCCGCGTGCTCCTAGAGCACCCCGACTAATTACTATATCGAAATGACCATTATCCTCGCATCTCTATTCAGCGACGACCGACTGCTGACCTTCCTCTCCGGTCTTGGCCTCCTGGCTCTCTTCTTCTGGTATTTCGCTACCGATTTTGAGCGGAAAAAACGCAACATTGGCTCTATTATTGTAGCCCTCATTGCTGTTTTCAGTCTGCTTTCTATCATACCCAAAGGACATTGGGGCAACATCATCACTGGCAAAACAGAGATTTCAGAAGCTCACAATCTCAAAGGTGGTATCGACCTTATCGGAGGATCATCATTCACCCTGCGAGTTCAACCTACTATTGATCCTGAAGGCACCGCGGTGCCCGTGACTGCTACAGCAGTACAACAGGCGATCCAAACTGTCGAAAAGCGCCTCAACAACTTTGGCACTGCTGACCTCCTCATTGTTGCTCAAGGAAACGACCGTATCCTTGTACAAATGCCGGGTGTGTCACCTGAAGAAGCCTCCGCTGTTCGTGAAATCCTTGAGAAAATCGCCAAGCTCGAACTCAAAGCAGTTCATCCCGAAAGCAGCGCGTTGGCAAATCGTCTAGCGGCTGAAAAAGAGGCCGACCGCGTGCTGCCTCCTGGATACAAACTATACGTGCTCAGCGATGAAGATGAAGACGGCCAAGTCATCACAGAGAACATTCTACTCAAACGACGCTCAGCATTGGACGGGTCCTACATCGTCCACGCTCAAGAACTCTACGGTCCCTACGAAGGCAAACTCACCGTTGAGCTCAATGCGGAAGGTGCTAACAAAATGTTTGACCTCACCAGTAAGATGCGTGCCGGCGTAGACCGCCTTGCCATCGTATTAGACGGTAAAGTCCTCAGCGCCCCCGTAGTACAGAGTAGCCTCGGGGCTAACTTTGAAATCTCAGGCATGAAGGATGCTAACGAAGCCAAAAGCATCGCCGCCGCACTCCTCAACCCGCTCAAGAACCCCCTGCTCGTCGAGGAAGAGCGCACCGTCTCTGCTACGCTTGGAAAAGAAACCGTGCACCAAGGCATTACCGCAGGTATCGCCGGTCTCGGTCTGACATTACTCTTTGTCCTCATCTATTATCGCTTTGCTGGAATCATCGCCCTGCTTGGCCTGAGCTTAAACATTCTGATTCTGTTCGGCGCCATGGCGATGTTCGGCTTCACCTTCACTCTTCCGGGCATCGCAGGCATCATCCTTACCATTGGTGTCGCGGTAGATGCTAACGTGCTCATCTACGAACGTCTTCGAGAAGAACTCTCCGCTGGCAAGTCCATCAAGGCCGCTATTTCTGCCGCCTACGACAAAGCCTTTTCTGCGATCTTTGATGCCAACATCACCACCCTCATTACCGCCCTGATCCTCTTCTGGCGCGCTTCGGGAACGGTCAAAGGCTTTGCTGTCACTCTCACCATCGGCATTCTCGCATCCATGCTAGCAGCCTTACTCTGCACCCGCGTGCTCTTCTGGTGGTTCTCCGATGCTGGTATTCTCAAGAAACTCTCCTTCATGAACCTCATTCCAAAGAGAGCCTTCAACTTCCTCGGTAAACGCAAGATCGCCTTCAGTTTCTCTATCATCCTCATTGTTGCCGGTCTCGGCTCCGTCGGCATGAAAGGAAACTCCTCCCTCGGTATTGACTTCACTGGTGGTGCCCAGCTCTCCTATCAGCTGGTCGATGGCCAAACCGTGGAGCAACCAGCTGTTCAGCAGGTCCTCAACAAACTTGAGCTTAGCAAACAAGCCAGCTCCCAAGAGGAAACTACCACAGGTGGGGAATACCTGCTCACCGTTCGCTGTGCTTCTGATGATATCGGAGCTATCGAAACAGCGCTCAGCTCTAATTTTGAGGTGCTCAAGGACAAACCCTCACGAGAAACTATCAGTGCAAGCCTTGGTAGTGAATTTCTCAACACCGCACTCTGGGCACTCATCGTAGGCATGGTGGCGATCCTCATCTACATCACCATTCGTTTTGAGTTCTCCTTTGCCCTTGGCGCCTTTGCCGCTCTGATTCATGACATCCTCATTTGCTTGGGTATTGTCATTTTATCTGGGCAAGAGCTCTCGCTCATTCACGTTGGCGCCTTCCTTACCATCGCCGGTTATTCAATCAACGATACCATCGTCGTCTTTGACCGCATTCGCGAGGATCTGCGCTCACGCCGTGGTGACGTGCAGGATGTGATGAACCACGCCATCAATGCCACCCTATCACGAACCGTGCTAACCTCGGTCACGACATTTGTTGCTGTGCTTGTGCTCTACATCTATGGCGGATCCGCCCTTAAGGACTTCTCCTTCACCATCATGATTGGTGTAATCGTCGGAACCTACTCCTCGATCTTCATCGCCTCCCCGATCGTTTTCATCTGGAGCAAGATGCGCGGAGCCAACCTCCGCCGCGAACTACTCGATGCCAACCTAGAGGCTGAAGTCAATCCAGCCAAATCATAAGGAAAGGGTGTGAGGGCTTAAAACCCGCAAACCAATAAGTAAGCTTTCAAACGGTGGCACCTCGGTGCTGCCGTTTTTCTTAGTCGCGGTATGCTAGCATATAAAAAATCGTAGAATTCCCCCTAAAAATTCTTGCAATACGCCATTAATCTGGCATTTTCCCGCCCGTCCGTGACCTGTAAGGTAACGTGACACACCGAATGGAAATTCCTGCGTAGCTCAGCGGTAGAGCGGGTGACTGTTAATCACTAGGTCCTTGGTTCGATCCCAAGCGCAGGAGCCATATGAAAGCCTCTAAGTCCAACGACTCAGAGGCTTTCGCCGTTTCAGGGAACAGCTAGGAGCTTCCTGGAACACTTGGATACACCATAAAAAAAGCCCCTGGAATTACCCCCAGAAGCTTTCAGTTAAATGAG
>Ga0206128_1003742_pt1 | contig 12395 bp, 15 predicted proteins | sample Helgoland_Spring_7_FD_148601 | JGI IMG/M metagenome (GOLD analysis project Ga0206128, IMG submission 148601) | Pelagic subsurface seawater microbial communities from Kabeltonne, Helgoland, North Sea - Helgoland_Spring_Bloom_20160426_1 | ecosystem: Environmental > Aquatic > Marine > Epipelagic ...
CCTAAAAATAGGGAGTTGGTGTTCAGTAATGTGTGTTCAGTTTGTGTCTACTATGGCTACAAGCCTCGTAGATGGTGGAGCCTAGCTCTATCAAATACTAAACTTAAATTATTGTTTTAAATGGTAATAATTTTTTAAATTATAAAATATACCCCCATAAGTACCCCCAATAAAATTTGCTCACCATGTGCTGAATATAGGTTTTAGTAGGGACTAAACAGCTAAGTTAGCTATTTTGAGCTAAAAACTCACCAATAGCTGCTTGGACGTTTGAACGATCTAACTGATGTCCCTGTTCTGGAATTAGCTGCACTTGATCAGCTTTTATCAACTCACTAAACTCCATCACCACAGTTGGGCTGCACGCCCCACCATCTCATTCTCCAGCGCACACTTCCAAGTACCGAGGTTTAGTCATTCTGCCTTGCTCTAGAGCCTCTGACCAAGATTGCTGATTCGGTGGCCTTGAGTAGAACATCTCTTCTTCTACTAACGTTAACCCAAGCAAAGGCGACAAAAGTAACACTTGGCTGGCTATTGCAGGCTTATCAATGAAGGCAGACGTTAATAGGTACGCACCATAAGAATTAGCAATAATACTGGTGTTAAAACTATCAAACCTGTGTAACAAATCGTTAATAGTTGATATTTGTTGCTCAAACGGCAACGACAAAAAGATGTTATTAACTGAAAGACCTATTCGATTAGGTTCGATGGTTTTTAGGTATGCCCCCAACCCCTTATTAGCATCGCCACCACGGCCTGTAATATAAATGACCAGCTGATCTGTACTCATACCGTTTAGACCTTACGAGGCTTACTGGCTGGCAATGAATCTTGCCAGATCAGGTGTTAAGTCATACAAAAGCAGTGCTGATGAGCATTATTTAATACCAAATATCTTTTTAAGTAGGTTTCTTTTTGGTGGCTCATACCCATACTTAAGCATGCATGCTTCAAATATTCTGTAGCTACTTTGATTCCTTGACACGGTATTAGGAAAGTTTGAAAAACCCCCATCGTGATTAACACCTCCAGTTGTATTGCAATTGACAGAATTGTAACCGGTGGATCTACAGTTTGACTTGTAAGAACGAGTGGTTGGAGTAATACGTTTATACGTACTCGATGCACCAGCTTCACCTTCAGATGTACAAATCCGTTTAGCATTTGAGTAAGATGGCTTTTGGATAATCGCTGGATCGATATTTTTCTGCGATGCTGCACCGCTTTGCAACGTCACAAGCTGAAGTACACAGTTTGCAAATTCTGTTGTTCCACCAACAAACCCCATATCAGCGCAGGAAAGCTTTTGGGCAGCAAATTGAGCTTTACTTTCTGGAGCAGTATTTGTTGTCTCAACTTTGGGTTTTGTTGTCTTTATTGCCGATATACTTTGATTTACATCGCACGACCAACCCAACTGCTTTGCCCGCTGAACATACTGGGCTGAGTTAGGAATGGTATACCATTTTCTTATGTTCCCTGACACATATGTGGCCTTATCACAAACTTGTCTTCGTGTGCATGCGGCCGCTTTAGTACTGCACGTAGCAAAAGAATTTTCTGCAACAACCCCATTTGTACCGCACTTAAGACGCCGTGACTTAGCCTCAGTTACATAGCTTGCAGCAGTGCTAGAGCCTCTCCAGATTTTTGTTCCACTATTATTACTAAAAGTAGCAGATTTGCAGAGCTGGCTATTAGTACATCGGGATGGAGTATTTAAGCATGTTTTAGCGATAGTTTGATTTGGAACATTTGCCTTCGCTATAGTTTTTTGCTTTGGTGTATTTGTATTTATAAGTTTTGCTGTACAAGTTCCTCTCGCAGTATAGTGGGACGATGTTCCAAGTGCTATAAAGTCATAAGTTACTTTGCTGTTTTCAAAAATATTGATGGTATGTTTAGTCCCAAATCTTTTCCCATCTTGAGCTTTCATAGATATTGAAGCATGCGCTTCTTTGAACTTCCACCCATACTGAACTACTCGAATACTGTCAGGCTTATGCCCATAGTTTATTTGAGCCTTTTTACCATCATCTATAAAACTGATGACCAAGTTACTCGGTATCCAACCCCGTGATTTTTTTGCGTCTAACTTGCACGTAAATATATCAGTGCCAGCTGATACATTTAATGAGAATAGTAAAAAAAGCAGACCAAACGACTTAGACATTTTACGCACAACTTTAGTCACAATTTTTCTCGCTCCATAAAAACACACCATTAACTAACGACATAAAATAATTGGGGTGTTTCTTTCTTCCAAATTTGCCCAGTATACGACTAAGCTATTACTTTATCAGTTCGTTACAAATGGCGCTAATCTTCTCATTCCATGCCAAGTCTTGTATTAATGTGGCTGGAATAGCTTCGAGGCTATAATAAGCTCCGGCTAACTGCCCATATATTGCTCCCACAGTATCTGCATCACCGCCTAGGTTAACCGCCTTCAACAAACCTTCGGCATAGGTATCTGTATTATAAAAGCTCCACAGTGCCGCCTCTAGAGCATCTATAACAAACCCATTAGAATCGACCTTTTCTTCTTGCTTTGCTTTGTAGTCGCCCCTGATTAAGCTTCGTAGCTCATCACATGTGGGATGTTGATGGTAGTAGTCTTTAACAGGTGAATAACCGTTAGATAATAGCTCCTCTTTACTAACACCATTTAAAGCACCCCATATCATACCTCCAAAAAAACCAGTAGTTTGAAGGCACATTTCACTGCCATGTGTTGTCGTAGCAGATTGGATAGAGTGATGAATAGCTAACGCTGCGTCACGACTATAATAGATAGGCACTGGGGCCAAGCGCATAATACAGCCATTGCCTGATCGTCTTGGGTTTGTATCACCTTGAATAGGGTCTTTGGTTTTGTGGTAACGAATCATAGCCTTTAAAATGGTTTGGCCTATACCTACTGCCTTGCCAGTGCAGCTATGGTAGCCATCATCAATCCAACGACTGTACTGCTTCATCTGGTGCGCTGCATCAAAGCCGTTGCATTCTATTAAACTTGAGGCTAAGCATAGTGACATCGCTGTATCATCAGTCCACTGACCAGCTTGTAACTTAAATGGCCCACCTGATCGATACTCAATTACAGGATCAAACTTACCTCTGGGGCGAAATTCAACAGGCATGCCCATGGCATCGCCAATTGCTAACCCCAGCATGGCTCCGATTGCTCTGTCGTGCTTCATAACGCCTCCATGCTTAAGAAATGATTAAATACAGTACCTACAAAACGCCAAATACTCTAGGCTGGCCCATTGCATACCCACAAAAACCAGCAGCGATTGTATCCGGTACTATTAGTGGAATGGGTTGCTTTAAACACCAAGTAATCATCAGATGTCCTTGTGACAAAGGTTACTACTGCTTTTAAATCAAACTTTACACACCAGTAACATCGCACCAGCTAAGGTTTTCACTAAAACTATTCTAGACGCATTTAAGCTTTTCTACCGAGCATTGAGCTTACTAGTGCGGACTGCTAAAGTACCTCAAAACATATTCTCAAAGCCCACTGCCATAGATAAAAATCTAGCTTGAGCAGAACCTAGTACTTTTTTCTCTAACACCTTCTTAAAAAAAGGCTCACTACAGATGATGCTCCAAACAAAAATACTACTAATGACTGCCCTTATACATACCTCGGGATTGGCTTTAGCCTCTAGTCAAAGTGAAGATAGTGAACGGTTTGGAACATACTTCATACGATGCATCACTCAGCCTTCACCACAAATATGGCGTAGAGAAAATCTAGAGCTTTTTTTAAAAACTTCACCCGATGAGGGCCATTTAGCAGCTGCTCTTAAACTTAACCCAAGTTCAAAACTCGAACGTTATATTAAATTGCTTATTACTGATCGGTCTAAATTTCCGACTGATAATGAAAAAAAAGTTCTACTTTGGCACCATAATAACTGCGATACATCTGAAATATCAAAGTTCCACAGTAAGGCACTTAGGGAGGCATTGTTTGAATTTGACGTCCTTAAAGAAGAACTTGACGCAGACATTCGGTCAGACTCTTTAACACTGGAAGGCATTGCAGACAGATCTGCCGATCTTATCCCCTGGTTTGATAATAATAAGGGTTTATTAATGCCCTTCATAAATGAGAATGCAAAAAAACAATTTCTAGAAAGTGCTGAAAAAATAAAAGTCGAATTTTTTGCAGGAATAGAAGAGCTTTTATCTAGATATGAACAATGACTTTCTGGAAGCAGACAAAGTACTTTACTAGATTAGAAATATCGGCAGGTGCAAAGCTAGTTAATAACTTGGTACACGGCTACCTTAAGCCTCACCAGTGTATGCCACCAAATGTATTTTAGTAGGAACAAAAGGCGCGTTAACCTCAAGCGAGGTGGTTTTTGTTGGCCTGCCATACCCTCGGTCAAGTATCGCGGTAGCAGCTGCAATTCGAGCTGAATCGCTTTGGCTTGATTGCATGACTTCTACCAGCGTATCTAAGGCATCATTGGTGTACTCACGAGCCAACTCTGACAGATTCAGCTTAAGACCTGTGGTTGCCTTATTAACTGCGCCTGCTGGCCTACCAGAACCTTCTCTCATGCCGCCATGTGATGCCATGTTGATATACCTTTGATAAATCTTTCAGGTGTATTTTATCACATTAGGTTAATCGCATGCATGACCAGCCTAGCATCTACCTCGAGCTTTAGATGCCACCCTTACCTACTTCACACACGCTCTAACATCGATTAAGCACCTTGCAGCCATACTCTAAGCTGCGTTCACACACCCAGCACTGCATTGCTACCAATGCTCATTAGCTCTGCTTAGAAATTGTTGTGAGGCTTAATTCAGAAGTTTTCCTGTATCAATATTAATTTTGTTACTAACATTTTACGCATGTCGTTAACTTCTTTAGTCCTAAGACCGTGAACATATCGGTGGTGGCTCTTCCCAAAGGCCTGGTTAATCGGCCCTGTAGAGGCTCCACCGTGGCGTTTGCATCGGCCATTACGAGGCCATGTTTAGCCGCAGTGACTGCTTTATCAACATCACTTAAAGAAGCACTTTGAATTATTGCTAATAACTCGCCAGTTGCTGGATTGTAATTAGCAAAGGTTTCGTTTGAGGTTGCATCGCAGTATTGCCCGTTTATATATAGTTGAGTCGGTTTCATAATTAAGTTCTTTTTAGTAGTTGAAGCTGTTTATATTTTTAAGGGTTTTTAGCGGTGGTTTTTTTCCACCTATTTAAAAGCTTCACGTTACGTTTATTTAAGATATGCATAACGATTGGTGACCGCAGAATGTATATCCCAACGCCCAAATACGCCAGCGCGTATGATTACTCGGCTACCTGCCATGATGTCTATGCTGTCACCAAACTGACTGTGGATAATTGCCTTTCCTTGCTGAACAATAAACTCTACATCTTGATCATAATCGTAAGAAAATTCACTCACGTCGCCACTTTCCCATAAAGCCCAGCTTTGGCATACTGACTGTTCTTCAACACTGGCAGTGTGCAGTTCAACCATATTTTTTTTCATAACTTATCCTTTAGTCGTTGCTGAGTTAATGCGTATTTAGCGGCTTAAAAAACCCAGTGTTTGGGGTGCTAATGGCGTATTCCCCAATAATATATCACTGGCCTTTTCTGCTAGCATGATCGTAGCAGCGTTGATGTTAGCGCTAGGTAACGAGGGCATAGACGATGCATCAATCACTCTTAAATTTTTTACACCACGAACGCGAAGCTCACTATCGAGTACTGCCATATCGTCATTTTCTGAGCCCATTTTGCAAGTCCCGCAGGGGTGGTATGCACTGGCGGCATCATCACGAATAAAATCATCTATCTGCTTGGTGCTACGAATCTGAAAACCAGGTGTGTCCTCTCGATAATGGAAAGGTGCAAAGGCTGGTTGGCTTGCTATTTCAAGACCCAAGCTTACTGCTTCACGCATCACTCGAAAATCTTCTGCTGTCGACATATAGTTAGGATCGATGTGTAATGGATCCGTTACTTTATTGCTAGCTAAGCGCACACTACCGCGGCTTGTAGGTCGCATAGGTCCCACGCCAATCCGATAACCATAAGTGGTAGGCACAGGAATCCAGTCTTTATCAAAAAACACTGGAAAGAAATGAAATTGAATATCAGGATGGGGCGTTTGTGCGGAGCTATTTAAAAAAGCACCCACATGACATTGATTTACCGCAGCGACACCTTTTTTAAATCCAAACCATTGCATACCTGCCCATAGCATTCTGTGGGGTTGCAGCTCTCGGTTTAAAGAAATGGGTTGCTTTGTTTCAATCTGAATATGGCATTCAACATGATCTTGTAAATTTTCTCCAACACCGGGCAAATCCACTTTGCATTGAATTGAGTGCTCTGCGAGTTGCTTAGCGGGTCCGATGCCAGAAAGCATCAATAATTGCGGAGAACCAAACACTCCAGTACACAATAATGTTTCCTTGCCAGCAAAGACATCAAGTACCTTTCCTTTGTAGAACACCTGGCAGCCACTGGCCGTGCTATCCTCGATGTTTACTTTGAGAATTTGACAACCAGTCCAAATCGTTAAGTTGCCTGTATTTGTGCGGCGACGTAAGTAACCAAAAGCTGTGCTATTACGAATACCGTTTTTAACGCTCATTTCAAAACGTGATACACCTTCTTGTTGATAGCCATTCACGTCGTCTGCTAGCTGCCAGCCTGCCTGTTGTCCTGCTTCAAGAAAAGCAGCATTTAATGGGCTAAGTTGCTCTTGGCGTTGAACGCCTATTGGCCCGTCGAGGCCACGGTATTCACTCGATAATGTACTGCTTTCGATTTTTTTAAAGTATGGTAAACAGCTTGCCCAATTCCAGCCTTCGGCGCCTTCTTGATGCCAACGATCATAATCTAGTGCATGGCCTCGTAACCAGGTCATGCCGTTTATTGACGAGGAACCGCCCAAAACTCTTCCTCTAGGCTGTTGAATTTTACGGTTGTTGAGATGTTTCTGTGGTTGTGTGTGAAACCACCAATTATATTTTGAGGTCGGTTTAAATACTGAACGCAAGCCTGCCGGCATTTGTATAACCCAAGATTTGTCAGTGCCTCCCATTTCAAGCAAAAGCACCTGATGCCCAGCATCTGACAAGCGACGAGCTAAAACACAACCAGCAGATCCAGCACCAGCAATAATATAATCGTAATGTGTTTTTACCTTAGCAAAAACCATAGGAATTCCCTTAAATCATAGATGCTTCAAAAAAAACACTAACATCACAAATTGACTAAAAAATGGGCGTCAAGTAATGAAATACACTTTCTGGCGATATGTTCATACTTACAAGAATGGTAAAGCAAAGTACGCGGCCTGTGCATCAGTTACTATGGGTCATTTTTTTTAACCATCCACACGACATTGGAAACATGGGTATAGATCTGTACCTAAACGATCTCCTGACTTTAGGCCATATTCAGTCATGATGTTACTGTGATCTGGATCCATACCGCAGTCTTTGAACTTTATATGAACGTCATCTCCTGCCCACTTACTGGTAAATACCTGTAATTCTTGGTCTTCATCTAGCTTTCCCGACCCCCCATGTAAGATTCGGCTGTTAAAGACCAAACAATCGCCAGGCTGCATGTCCCACGATACGACACCATATTTTTCCCGGTTTTCGTCAATATCCGGTATGGATTCTTCAGAAATGAGAGAAAAATCAACCTGATCAACATCTTTATGTCTATCTGGGTTGAGGTTGCCAAAATTGTATTGATCGAAAATTCGATTATTCAAATGTGAGCGAGGGACTAAGGCGAGAGCATTCTTCTTTCTAACAGGCACAAGTGGCATCCAAATAGTGCAGGTGTCATATCCCTCAATAGACCAATATGGCTCGTCTTGATGCCAAGGCGTTGAAAACTGAGAGCCTGGAGAACGCAAAAATACCGCATCAAAGAAAAAATTAACCTCTTTAGCTCTTAATAGTTTGCCAGCCAACTGGGCAGCTGCGGAATTGAAAATAAATTCTTGGTATTCGTCAATGCTCTGCCAAGCCTGGCTGTCCCAAAACATTGTCCGACCCTGAGCATCCCGATCCCAAGTTCTTGCGCGGTGAGTGGGATTGTTCATATTTTTAGCTAAGCCCCGCTTCAGTAATTCAATCCACTGAGAATCAAACATGTCTTTTAGCATGATGACACCATTGCGATGGTAGTCATTCACTTCTTCAGGCGTTATTTCACGTGGTAGTCGCTGGATCATATTTTTTTCCTAATAATTGTTGTGCAAAGGGCTTTAGGAGTATGCTATGTTAAACATTAGGCAAAATAAAATTATATAATATAGGCCTAAGGCTTAATTAAATTTATCTATGAATACGAATATAAATCTAAACTGGCTAAGAACATTTGAAGCTGCTGCAAGGTTGTCTGGGTTTTCCGCTGCAGCAAGAGAACTTGGATTGACGCAGGTTGCTGTGAGTCAGCACATTAAGTCTCTTGAAACTAAACTGGGGCAAGACCTGTTTGTGCGCCATCCAAAAAAAGTTCAGTTAACTAAGGCTGGTAAGTCGTATTTGCCGTCTGTGCGTGAGGGTTTGGCGAAGCTAACCCATGCAACCTACGGGTTATTTGGAACAGATATACAACGAACTATAGTCGTACGAGCGTCGATTGCGGTGTTGATATGGCTCACCCCAAGATTGACTGAATTTCATCAACAATACCCCAATATTAAGCTCAAACTTGTGACCTCAATGTGGCGTGATCCTATTGATACTCAAAAGGTAGACATTGACATTGTTTTGATGCCAAGCCGCAAGCATACCCAAGCCGCTGAAAAGCTGTCTGACGAATTCATTGTACCTATATGTAGTGAGCAAACCAGCAAAAAAATTTCTGCCCTTGGTGATTTATGTCATCTGGAGCCTATTAATATTGTGGGGTACGACGATCATTGGTCACGCTACATGAATCACTTTGATCTTCGTTACGAAGCCAGTGCTGATGATGCCATAAGGTTACAAGTTGATACGTCAGTGCTCGCGTGTGAACTTGCAGCTTTTGGCACTGGGTGTGCAGTTTTGATTGAGCGTTTTGCCAGAGGATCTATTGGAATGGGTAAGGATATATGCATCGTTGGTGGGCCCATACCATTAAATCAGTCTCATTATTTTGCCAACACTGAAAATGAAGAGCCCATCTCTGCCGAAATTGAAGCTCTAAAGCAATGGATTCGTATTGAATTCTCTAAACCTTATCAATAGAGCACGCATGAAGGGTTAAAATGAAGCATTGCAGCTCTAACTGTACACGACTGCCAGAGTAGTTATTAGCATCCAAGCTGCCATAACCCTTACCTTGTGCCTTGGCCAAGTATGAGCATCTGTAAAATGCCTCACCAAAGGCTATCTCATCACCACGGTGTACTTTATGACAGTTGTTCTTTACCAACACCATTGCTTACACAGACTTATAGGTATGGCTATTAATATATAGATGAACAGTTTCTGTACCCATGAGCAAAATGAAAAGAGCCAAATAGGGTACAGCTTCTGTACTAGTTAACCGCTCTTAAAAGGGGTTTGGGTGCAGTTTTTGTACCCTTACGGTTCAGTTTCTGTTCTGGAGGATCTAATTTTCTTGGCCACCCTTGCTGTCGTTCAAGTGAGAAGTTTCTTGGTGGCGTGCGTGTGGGTGATTCGTCTAGCTGCTTTCCTGCACATTCATCAATTGATGCCCATGTTAGCGCATACAAACCTGCCCTGTTTCTAATGAATTGGCCCTGACGAGTTAGCATTATCATCTCTGCTGCCACCAGTTCTTTTATTGCTTTTGTCAGTGTAGCTTTTGAACGAAAACCACGCTCTTTCATAAGCGTCCAAGCGGGACACAAGTCTCCGTTATTCCCCCCTTTATAAGAGCATGCCAACTCGACTAATAACCTAATGGCGTTGCTATTCAGGTTAATATAATCTGGACACTCCATCACCAGCCGAGGTATGCCTGCGAAGCTTGGTTTTTGTTTATGTTTGGCTCTTCCCATAACCTATCTCCAATCCACAAGTCCTAGATTATTTAGTGTTGTGCATTAATAAAGCTACGAATATCTTCGACCTTCCAAACTGTAGTCCTTGGGCCAATTTTGTAAGATTTAGGAAACCGCCCAGATGCTACACCTGCCCACCATGATGATTTTCCAACAGGAATATGGTGTAAAACAGCTTTTAAGCGGATAAAGCCTGTATCAGGTAATTTGCAGTCGTTCATATAGCTTGCTCCATAACTGCTGGACGTTATTGGCCAGCACAGGACAAACTATGAATAGGAATTAATTATTTGAATATTATTTCTTTTTAATTTCATTCAGAGCTTTTTGCCACCCATCAAGATCGTCAGATTGGAGATGGTACAGATATGCTTTCATGCCAATACTGCTCTCACGCGAATTCGAACTATACTGTTTTAACAGAGCCGCCTTTGCATCTGACCCGTATGTATTTTCTTTTTGATCTAAAAAGTCTTGCCAAACGTCCCCTCTGCCAAGTTCTTCGCAGGCCTGCTCTATGGTTAAACCAGTGTTTTTAAGACGGTAAATTTCTCCAGCTAGCATCACCTTTTCAAACATACCCCACTTTAGTTTTGGCCCCCGAGGTTTATTTTCTTTTAGTTCAGGCACATATTCTTTTGCTAGTTTTAATGCAACCTGATACCAGTCAAGGTCAGTAGTTGTAAGACCAAAGGAGCCTGCTACACTCAGCATTCGCTGATACTCTTCGCCCTCTCGGTCTTTGACTTTATTATCAATTTGTTGCGCGCTTTCTAGTAAACCAAACTGTAACTGATCTAAACCTTTTTTCTTAACCACATCTCCTCCAATTCAATAGCTTGATAAGTGTTTAATACATAACCTTCAATTAAACCAGTAGACATCGTTTTAATTAGCTAAACTATCCAAATAGTCAGCCCATCGCTGCATCATCTCTTTACGCTGAAAAAGGTGCTTGGTTCGGTTGTACGCTCTACCAAGACTATCCCTAACAGCGTGAGCTAATTGATGTTCTATAAGCTCAATACGCTCCCCTAATACCTCATCTAAGATCGTTCGAGCCATTGCCCTAAACCCATGACCAGTCATTTCATCTTTTGGTATACCCAAGTTGCGAAAAGCCGAAAGTATTGCATTATCACTCATAGGCCTGTGGACACTTCTAGCCGATGGGAATACATAAATACTGGAATGGCCTGTAATTTTGAACTGTTCTTCTAAAATCGCTACAGCTTGCCTACTCAGTGGCACAATATGGCCTTCACCCGACTTCATCTTATTCGCAGGTATTCGCCATTCAGATATTTGAAAATTGATTTCTTGCCACTCGGCACAGCGTAGCTCTTTAGGCCTAACAAACACTAAAGGCGCAAACTTCAAAGCAGACCTAACCGTAGCAGTACCATGATAATTGTAGATCGTGTTTAACAAACGGCCCACTTGTTGCGGTTCTGTTATGGCAGAGAAATGGTTTTTGGATGGTGTAGATAATGCTCCTTTCAAATCTGGCGTTATATCACGCTCTGCACGGCCTGTAGCAACAGCAAACCTAAATACTGCCCCAACTGTTTGTTTAAGCCTATGCGCACTTTCTGTAGCTCCTCTCCCTTCAACACGTCGAAGTACATGCAGCAACTGTGGTGGTGTAATTTCTCCTAACGGCAAAGTTCCTAGATAAGGAAATAAATCACGTTTCAAAGAACGCAAAACTTTACCACTATAACCAACACTCCACCTAAGTGCTTGTTGCTTTTGCCACTCCATTGCTATGGCTTCAAGGTTGTTAGAGCGTGCTTGCAACTGTTCAATCTTTTTAGATTTCTTAGCCTGTGAAGGGTCAATGCCTTGTTCAAGTAAGTCTTTTGCATCAGTGCAGGCTTTTCGGGCTTTTTTGAGGGAAACTATTGGATAGACGCCAATTGATAAAAGTTTTTCTTTACCAGCTATGCGGTATTTGACCCGCCAATATTTAGCACCAGTATGAGTGACTAGTAAAAATAAGCCCCTACCATCACTGAGCTTATAGTTTTTATCCTTTGGTTTGGATTGTCGTATTTGTGTATCGGTCAATGACATAATTCCACCACTTGGGTAAATGGGGGTACATTTAAGGGGTATTTAGTGATGATTTCATATATACCCCCAAATATACCCCTAATATTATCTGGATAAGGGGGTATCTTATTGGATGTCTTTGGACATAGTATAAACAAAAAACCCAGCAATTGCTGGGCTTATGGGACGATATGAGACATCGTTGGACATGTAATTGGTGGAGCCTAGCGGGATCGAACCGCTGACCTCAACACTGCCAGTGTTGCGCTCTCCCAGCTGAGCTAAGGCCCCACACCCC
>Ga0206128_1003744_pt1 | contig 12390 bp, 15 predicted proteins | sample Helgoland_Spring_7_FD_148601 | JGI IMG/M metagenome (GOLD analysis project Ga0206128, IMG submission 148601) | Pelagic subsurface seawater microbial communities from Kabeltonne, Helgoland, North Sea - Helgoland_Spring_Bloom_20160426_1 | ecosystem: Environmental > Aquatic > Marine > Epipelagic ...
TAGTGATATGCAGGTTGCGCAATCGGTTGGTATACCTAATAGATATTTTATAGATTTATCCATGAGCGCCGATGAGGAAAGTTATAAATCGAGTACTATACGATTTAGATCTTTACTGGACAGTGTAAAATTTTTAACTAAAGGCTGTTAGCTTGGTTCAAAATCCTACGTTATGATCATAGTAACATATATCTCTTAGTAACTATTTATTCGCAAATATAAATTCTAAATCAGTTTTTCTGCGGAAATTCAATTGCTTATTGTAGGCTATGGCGAACAAAAATAAACAGATCAGGAATGAAGATGAGAAATCGGTCAATTATAGTTACGGGATCTTCTGGGTTTGTCGGCTCAACCCTTTCTCCATTGTTAAAAAATATTCATAATACATTTGGGATTGACACTGCGCCCTCCGTAAACACTAATATATTAAATAACATCGCTGAATTTTCGACTGATCGTTTGTCAGAAAAGTTAAAAGAGCAGGACCTTTATATAGTTAATCTTGCTGCAGCCAGATTTGATTTTGGCGCTAAGGCTAACGATTATTTCGAAATGAATGTGGCTGATCATCAAAAATTTTTAGATAGATTAGATGGTTTAAACATCCAAAAATTTGTACATGTGAGCTCCGTAGCGGCTATCGATGGACGCACTATTCCCTATTGTGACAGTTTAAACTGTGATGACGCTTATCGCTCCACCAAGTTTCTTCAGGAAGATCTCATTAGACAATGGTGTAAGCGGAAAGACATAGAATTAGTGGTTCTTTACCCATCTGCAATTTTTTCTCACGAGCAAAGGTCAGACACTAATATTGGTAAGATGCAAAAATGGTCAAGATTAATCCCATTTATACCGCTTATTAATGTCAGGAAAAGTCTCACATTCTTACCGAATTTTTGTGATTTTATAATTCAAGCTGTTTCTGGAAATCTAGCTGCCGGAAATTATCTAACTATTGAGAGACCAGTTTTTACTGTAACAGAAATGATTAAAATTCTTTCTGGTAGAGAGTGTTTGGTACTGAGAATTCCTTTTTTTAAGCAGTTTTTGAGGGCTGTCGCTGGGCTGTTGTTTGTGTTCGGTGGATTTGGTAGGTTTGATCTTAAGTTAACTCCCAACCGCGTGACTAAGCTCTTTAGTGATACTTCCTTTGAGCATGTTAGTGGGCGACATATAGATACGCTTTTGTATAATAAGGATACGGAAACTGATTTGCGAGACATATTGATAGCAATGAGTGGCGTGCGTATGTAACTCGAAAAAAACCAAATTGTTACGTTTTAATATTGAGTTGGAGGTTGACGAAAGATATCAATAGTTTGATTGTTACCGCTTATTCCATGGCTGCTTATCGATGTATTTTTCGCAAAAGAGGTGGTGGCCACTCAAACAGCAATCTAATTTTTACTGACAAGAATCTGTAATAACAATATTAGCATTACATTTTCAAGACCTAGCTAATGAATGTGAAAGTTAATCTGTCCAAGTAACATCGGTCAGCTTTTAAATTTTTAAACTATAAGGATAACTAAAATGCGACAAAAATTATTATTAACGGGAGGTGCCGGTTTTATAGGGCATCATGTATTAGCTCACCTACTTAGACACACTGACTATGATATTTGTTGCTTAGATAGATTAGATTTTTCAGGAGATTTAAATAGAATAAAGACTATTCTCAATGCGTTTGATGATGAAACTAAAAAAAGAGTCAGTATTGTCCATCATGATTTAAAGTCTGAACTTAATGGTTATGTGGCTGACCGCGTTGGGGACATTAATGTAATTTTGCATTTAGCCGCAGGCTCTCACGTTACGCGATCTGTGGAATTTCCAGTAGAATTTATAAATGACAACGTTATTGGTACAACAAATCTCTTAGAGTATGCCCGTAAGCTACCAAATTTGGACCGAATGATTTACTTTTCTACAGACGAAGTATTTGGTCCTGCCGTTGATGATGTTCCTTTTACAGAATGGGACCGATTCAATCCTTGCAATCCTTATTCAGCATCTAAAGCTGCGGCTGAAGACATCTGTATCGCATATGAAAATACTTATAACCTTCCGATTTTTATAACACATACAATGAATGTATATGGAGAAAGGCAGAGCCCCGAAAAGTATATTCCAATGATCATTAGGAAAATTTATGACGACGAAAAAGTAACGATTCACCATGACAGTAAAACTGGCGCGATCGGGAGTAGGTGCTACCTTCACACAACAGATGTTGCCGATGCCTTGTGCTTTTTGTTGAAACTAGAGCGGCCAGAACTTCCTGCGGGATCTCGAGGAGGCAGATGTCCTAAATTTAACATATCATCAAATGATGAGCTTGATAATTTGCAAGTAGCTCAATTAGTTGCGAAAGCTATGGGAAAAGAGCTGCGCTATGACTTAGTTGACCCAAATATTGACAGACCAGGACATGATTTCAGATATTCAATCTCTGGGGATTATCTTCGCTCACTGGGCTGGGCTAAAAAGATTAATGTCGACGAGGGGATATCAGATATTGTGCGTTCCACAGTAGGAAGTTATGAAAACGGTTGACTTTACTATAACAATAAGCGTCTTTATTTAGGGATTAATTCTGCATCAAAAAATTAAACTTTCTTTAACTCTAATAGGGAAACTTATTTATGACTAAGTCGTTAAATCAAATAACACAGCTTGAATATGACATACCTAATCCATTAGACGATTCTGCGGAGATTCAAGATTTTCTGAAGAAAAATATAGGTAAAAAAGTAATCGTTGTGCAAGGGCTCGGTTTCGTAGGAGCCGTAATGTCATTGGTTTGCGCTAATGCTTTAACGGAGGAATATGCAGTTATAGGTATCGACCTTGCAAATGAAAACACTTACTGGAAAATTAAATCTATTAATGATGGTATTTTTCCATTAATAGCAGATGACCCAAAAATAGCTGAATTCTTCGATAATGCGAAATCGAAAGGAAACCTTTTTGCGACTTATGACCCAATAGCGTATAAATATGCTGATGTAGTGATAGTAGATATTAATTTGGATGTCCAAAAAAAGTCTCACGAAAAAGGTGGATTAAAGGACTTTGATGTTAATTTAAATGGTTTTAAAGCCGCTATTCAATCTATCGGTAGGAACTGTCGAGATGATGTTCTCGTTTTAGTTGAGACTACTGTCCCACCTGGGACTTGTGAACAAGTGGTCAAACCAATAATTGAAGAAGAGTTAGTTAAACGAGAGCTTTCTCTAAAAAAATACCGACTTGGGCATTCGTATGAGAGGGTAATGCCGGGGCCTGATTATATCGATTCCATCCGAGAGTTTCCCCGCGTGTATGCAGGCATTAATGAACTTAGCGCGGACGCAGTTGAGGAGTTTTTAAAAACAATTATAGATATATCAAAATGTGATCTTACTAGGCTTGACCATACTAATGCGACTGAGATGGCCAAGGTTCTCGAGAACTCTTATCGCGCTATGAATATAGCATTTGCGGTAGAGTGGTCCAGATTTGCTGAGGAGGCTGGTGTTGATTTATATGCAATGGTCAACGCTATTAGGGCTAGGCCAACTCATGCCAATTTGATGTATCCTGGCATTGGTGTAGGTGGTTATTGCTTAACGAAGGATCCTTTGCTTGCAAGTTGGGCACGCAAATCTCACTTTGGGTCAACGTCAGGTCTTGAAATGAGCATTAATGGCGTATCTGTAAATGACCAAATGCCGAAGTTTGCTTTCAACCGCCTTGTTCAAGTATTCGGTGATCTCAGTGGTAAAAAGGTTACTTTTCTGGGTGTGTCGTATCGGGGAGATGTTGGTGACACTCGTTTTACTCCAGTAGAGCCTTTAGTGGAAATGGTTCGTGAGACTGGAGCAGAAATAGTATTACATGATCCGTTTGTATCATATTGGGAAGAGCAGAAGTGTAATGTTGACTCCGATTTAAATACTGTGCTTGATTCAACTACTGATCTAATAGTTGTGTCTACGGGCCATAGTCAATACAAGCTAGAATCAACTATTAATAAATTGATGGCATTAAACCCGGCGTTAATTTACGACACTATCGGCTTGTTCGATAAAGAGCAGCTATTGATTTTACAAAGTAAACACAAAGTATCCGTCCTAGGGCGTGGTGATTTAAAGTAATTCTTTCGAGGTAAAGTATGAAGGAAGTATTGGTATTAGGCGGTGGCGGATTTATTGGTAGAAATATTGTGGAGTTTCTCGTAAATAGGGGAGATTGTAATGTTACTGCAGCCGATATAAAAGAAGGCTCTAATTGGGGCGAAATCTCTAAGGATGAGAGTAGACGCGATCGTTTCAAGGCTGTACTAGCAGATTTCACTAACATTTCTGCTTTTGATAACCTAAATCAAAGTTTTGATGAGGTTTATATGTTGGCCGCTGTTGTTGGTGTTAATCGAACGTTAAAGTTCCCCCAAGATGTTATTAGAATAAATACGCTTTTAACGATGAATACTCTGGATTGGATATCCCGAAATCCTATTAAACGATTATTGTTTGCTTCATCCAGTGAAAATTATGCAGGCACGTCTGATTTATTCAATACTGAGATTCCTACTGCGGAAGATGTACCTTTATGTATTGGAGATGTAAAACATCCTCGTTGGACCTATGCGATGACAAAAATGCATGGCGAATCCGCTTTTATACACTCAGCTGAGACATATAATTACGAATGTACCGTTGTTCGGTATCAAAATATTATTGGCCCTGAAATGGGCTTTGGGCATGCAATCCCGCACATTGTTGAGCGCTTCGTTAAGGGTGAACAGTCTTCATTTAAAATCTATGGTCATGATCAGACGCGAGCATTTTGTTATATCGATGACGCTGTTATCGGCACAGTGGGTGCTATGGAGAGTGATAAGGCAGCGGGTGAGATTTATCATATTGGTAAGCAGGACGAAATCAACATGGAAACTCTGACTACCTATATAGGTGAGCTAATGGACTATACCGGGGGGTATGAGGCAGCAATGACTTACCCAGGTTCGGTTGCAAGACGTTGTCCCAACATCGACAAAGCAAAGTCACACTTTGGTTATTCACCCAGTATTGACTGGAAGAAAGCTGTTAGTTTGACTACTGATTGGTACCGTGCCTTTTTTACTTCCGGTCAATCTCCCCAGTCCGGTGGTTTTGAAACTCCAGAAGCTGTTTTGGCTAAGGTGAAAAAGTAGTGAAAAGATTTTTAGACGTTGTTTTTAGTTTTTTGGCGTTAGTGGTTCTGGCGCCGTTCCTACTCCCGGTAGTCGTTATTTTGAGGTTTACGGGAGAAGGGGAGGTTTTTTATATTCAGGAGCGCGTTGGTCGTGGGAGTAATTCGTTCGGCTTATATAAATTTGCGACAATGTTAAAAAATAGCCCAAACATTGGTGCGGGTGAAATAACAGTTCGAGGGGATCCTAGAGTGCTTCCCTTTGGACAGTTTCTTAGAAAAACAAAGTTAAATGAATTACCTCAATTGTGGAATATTTTTATCGGCGATATGAGCGTGGTTGGTCCCAGGCCTATGGTTCTAAATACGTATGCCCATTATCCGGAGAAGGCGCGTCAGAAATTAAATACGATTAGACCCGGGTTGACGGGTATCGGATCTATTGTTTTTAGGGACGAAGAACGTTACTTGGCTGATCGTGATGAACCAATGAAATTTTACAGGGAGCACATCATTCCTTACAAAAGCGATTTAGAGCTTTGGTTTGTCGAAAACAACACACTTTGGTTATACATTAAAATCATTTTCGTTACCGCATGGGTGGTGGTCTTTTCATCGAGTAATATAGTGGATAAGGCATTTGACGGCATGCCTAGTTTACCAGACAGTTTAATTTGAATAGTCCTGTTACATGAACTAATTCCTTAGGTATTTCATAGCAGTTGAATATTACTTTTATAATTTACAAATAAAGATTATGTAAAGCAGGAGGGCGAGTAGCGTGTTTAAGAAAGTAGAATTATGGCTAGTTTTATTTATGTTAATAATTTGTTTAGTTTCAGGTCTAGTGTTTGGGGTGCTGGTTCATCAGGGCCTGGTTGGAAGGTCAGCTGCAGGGGCTTGGTCAGTTAAGCCAATTACTGATGTTGCTGTGACCATTGCATCAGTGCCTGAAAAGTTAATATTGCATCTGATTAAGCCTGAAAATTTAAGAATTGATGATCCATGGGACGAGTCAAGACACTTTTGGGTTGATGGCTCACTTGAGAGTGGTTTCAATGGATATCCATTAGATTTTCCATCATATCTTTTGTTGTCGAGATATGATCATGAAGAAGAGAAATCAATAGTTGATTTGGTAGATTTAAAAACTTTTGAAACAATCCATACTTGGGCGCCCGACTTTAAAGAGTTAATTTTATCTAATGGTAGTAAATCAACCTCAAAAGTCCCAAGAATGATTAATCCACTCCTTACTGCCGATGGTGGCCTAGTTTTTAATGGCATGGGATCTCAGTTGGTTAAGATAGATAAGTGTAGCAATCCTAACTGGGTGGTTGATGATTATTTATACCATCACTCGATAAATGAGGGGTCTGAAAATACGATAGCTGTGCCAATTCACGTATTTCCATATGTGATTGATGCTAAGTACACTGGCATTAACCCCGAAAACTATCTTTCAGACGGTATTGCTATTGTCTCAAATAATGGGAGGCTGCTATATAAAAAGTCTATTAGTGAGCTTTTTATAGAAAAAGGTATGGAGCATCTTTTGTTTGCTAGTGCGGGAATCACGGGAGGGTTCAAGTATGATCCAATTCATCTAAACAGCATAAAGCCCGTTATGGAAAGTGGAAAATTTTGGGAGAAAGATGATTTGTTTTTGTCTCTTAGAGGGTTATCTATGCTCATTTTGTACAGACCTTCGACTAACGAGATTATATGGAAAGACTCAGGTAAGACATATCAACAACATGATATAGAAATTTTGGATGATCATAGGATCTCAATTTTTAATAATAATTCCAAAGATTTCTTTGTAGGCAATCGTGTTGATGGGGGTAACTCAGTAGTCATTTATGATTTCGAGTCTGGTTTATATTCTAGTCATCTTGGAACAGCGTTTATGGAAAATGATATTCGAACTGTTACTGAGGGAAGGGCAAGTATTTTAACGAACGGTGATGTATTTGTAGAGGAGACAAATTATGGAAGAACTCTTTATATTGAGTCAGACGGTCGTTTAAAGTGGACGCATCTTAATTCATCAAAAGATGGTAAGGTGTTTGCAGTAAATTGGTCTAGAATATTATTCAGTAAAAATGATCTGAGAAGAGTTGATGACTTGATGACTATGGAGGGGTGTAATGACTAAGTTTCTTTTTGTGATCGCTGTAATTTTTGTAGCGCCGCCTGTTTTTGCATATGTTGGGCCTGGCATGGCCGGTGGGGTCATTGCCGGAGTAATTGGCATTTGTGCCGCAATCTTTCTGGCACTATGGGGGATTCTTTATTATCCAATTAAGCGTGCGTTGAAAAATAAAAAAATTAAGCAAGATCAGCAGGCCGATCCGGAAAATAATAAAACGTGAACCACTTTGTTTTATTGATTGTATGTTTCGTTTCTATAGGCATCTTTGTTCGATTGCGCTTTATTCATCACCTAACCTCATTATCTAAAGTGTCAATAAAATCGTTTAAGGTTCTTGTCAATAAACGCATCAGTGACCACTGGAAAGAGATTGCGATTCAAGCCTATGCATCATTGATGATGAAATCGTCCCTCAATATATTATCAATATTATTTTGTATTGTATGTATATTCTTGATTGCGGATTTCTTCTTTAAAGATTTTATAGTTTTCGCTACTTCATTGATCGGTATTTTGGAGTTATTATTGTTTGCATTTGTATATGTGAAGTCAAAAAAATTGTTAGCTAAATGATGTCTTATTCTTGGCTTCAAAAGATATTGCATAGGTTTGTGCTTTCTTATCAGTTTATACGTGAGGTAACCTTTGATGTCGAGAGTTCATTTGTCTCTAATACCAAAGATGAGGGCAATCATGTATTTATTGCAGGTCTTGCGCGTTCAGGAAGCACAGTTCTTTTAAATTCAATTTACGACTCAGATGAATTTGCATCACTTTCTTATGCCGATATGCCGTTTGTTCTCGCTCCTAACTTTTGGTTAAAGATGTCTTTTAAGAAGAGTCATACTGCGCCAGTAGAGAGGGCGCACGGAGATGGAATAAGGGTGTCAACTGAATCACCTGAGGCATTCGAGGAGGTTTTTTGGATGACCTTTGAAGATACTAAATCAGAATCTTATTTAAAATTTAAAGATTACATTAAATTGATTATGTCAAGATGCAATAAGAATAGATATCTTAGTAAGAATAATAATAATATTAGAAGGTTAGGTATCATAGGGGCGATTTTTCCGAATGCTACAATATTGATTCCGTTTAGAAACCCAATTCAGCATGCGAATTCACTTTTTCTCCAGCATAAAAAATTTATTAAAGAAGGAAAACGGGATAGGTTCATTTCGAGATATATGCGGTGGATTGGACACACAGAGTTTGGGCCTAGTTACGAGCCAATTCACTGCGATGGGATATTTCACACCGATGATTTACAATTTAATCATTGGCTAGAACAGTGGTATTTAACGTACTCAGAGTGTTTACAATTATATTCTCGGGAAAAACATTTTCACTTCGTTTGTTATGAATCTTTATGCCAGTCAGATCAAGTTTGGGATCAAGTCATTAAACTATTAGATATAAAGAAGACATATTCTGCTAGCTTTCAAGAGTCTTTTAAAGAGGTGTTTGTGGATATTGATCCTGAATTAAATTTGAAATGCGACCTAATTTATAGGGATTTGAAATCTATTTCACTTAAAAATTAGGCATAGTATGAATAAGAATGAAGTTACGATTTTTAGGGGCGCTGGCTTTGTTGGCTCAAGACTTGCAGCTCGATTTAGTAACGGGAGTATTTTTCCAATAAATATGAAAATGATTGAGGTAATCACTTGGACAAAAGTATCGATCTCGATGTTCCGGCGCTTTGGCTCGCTTGATTAACTTGTAGGCACGAATACAATTATTAATCTCGCTTTATTCTAACGCGGTGAAGTACGCCCATTAAGTCGCTATGATGATATAAATATCCCGGGTTAAAAAATGGTTTGAGCGACAGCCTGGAAGCATGGTGTTAATCAAATTATTTTTACCATTTGTGTGTTTATTTATGGATTCACTCCAGCTGATACCGATGAATCAGGGGGGCCCAATTATTTTAACGATTATGGCCGCACTAAATACTTGGCTGAACAGGTTTATAAGGCATGGCAATCGGAAGATCCAGTAAGTCGAACTCTTGTTATTGTGAGGCCAACAGTCATATTTGGAGAGGGTAATAGAGGTAATGTTTATAACTTACTTCGACAAATTGCTTCTCGCAGATTTTTGATGGTTGGTGATGGAACGAATAGAAAATCGATGGCTTATGTTGAAAATGTGGTGGCTTTTATTGAGTGCTGTTCGTCGCTTGAGCCGGATTTACAAATCTATAATTATATTGATAAACCTGATTTTTATATGAATACATTTATTTCTGGGGGAAGAAAGACCCTGTTTGGCAAGACTAATGTTGGATTAAGGCTACCTGGGTTTGTTGGTATAGCCTTAGGCTATGTTGCCGACTTGGCGGCAATGATAATTCGTAAGCCTCTACCCGTTAGCAGTATTCGGGTTAAGAAGTTCATGGGGACTACTCAGTTTGCCTCGTCCGTCAGTGATACTGGCTTTATTCCGCCCGTATGTCTTGAGGAAGGTTTGGCCCGAACGCTTCGTTATGAGTTTATGGAAGATAACTCAGATAAGCGTACTTTTGAAACTGAGTAGCTAGTTTAATAAATCCAGTTTCTCAGGTATTTCATGGCAGTCGAATCCGTCTGCCATCCCCCTCTGAGCATTATCCTTTCAAGCGACTCACCTTGTTCTAATAGATCTAGTGCTGCACCCACTCTAAATGAATGACCGCTGAGCGGCTGTTCATCGGAGTCTATCCTCAAGTCCTTTTGCAGTGCTTTTAATAGGGTGCTTATACTTGCTGGATGTAGGTTGCTCCCAAAATGCCCATGCCTATTAATTGATCTCAGAATATAGCCTTCCTCGCTAATTATGGTCCTCCATTTTTCTAATAAGTCGAACAGTTCTTGGCTGATCGGTAGTATCTTTCCCGTCCCAAATTGGTCTGTCTTTGAGAAGTTAAGCCGGATAGCCGGTTTTCCGTTGGCCCCCTTGCAGATGTCCTCAAACTGAAAGGCGCAGAGTTCCGAGCGGCGGCGCATTGTTTCATAGCCAAGTCTCAGTAGCACCTGGTTTCTTATTCCCATAACGCTATCATCGCAGCGGCTCAGTAGCTGATTGAGCAGAGTTTTAGTCAGTGGTGTAGCCTGCTCCTGCGCACGGCCAATTTTTCTATGCATTCGCTTAAGTGCCAGTATCACTTCTGGCTTTTTGGTGGGGTCGTAGTTTCTGGAAAGTTTTAGTATCGTGCCCAAGCTATTGATTCGTCGACGGATGGTGGCGCTTTTGTTGTTTTCGCTTAAGTAGTCGACATACATTGCCATAGTATCTGCGGTGGCAGGTATTGGCTCTAGACGGCTTTCAACGCACCAGGTTTGGTATTGGATAAAGTCTGATCTGTAGGCTCGGATAGTATTTTTGGCAAAGGCGCCATCGAATTTAGCGAAAATATTGTCAATCATGTTATTCTTCTCTCAAGTAAATAAAGCCACACAAACGATGTAAAATACATCAATAATGATATATTAATGATTTCAGTTCGTCAAATAAAAGCTGGTCGTTCAATGTTGAATTGGAGTGCAGCGGATCTCGCTAAGGCCAGTGGAGTTGGTCCTGCAACAATTCGCCGTTATGAAATGCAGGATGGAATTCCAACCGGTAACACTTCAACTCTAATGAGCATTCAATCTGCGCTAGAACAAGCCGGTATTCAATTCACCGGCGATCCGTTGGTTAACCCAGGTGTGACCCTGCGTATCAAGCGTGACGACTAAGTTCTAACTGCTTTATTTTTTAGCTTATGCTTTATAATGTCCACTTCGGTATTTATGTGGATGTTGCTATGCCTGTTGAAGATAAATCCAAGTCTCTTTTACCCTTCTTATCAAGCCCCAAACTTCTGCCCGATGAATCTGAGTCTGAGTTTCAGTCTGGTTTGCAGAGTCTTTTATCCGAGTTAGACAATCCCTCATCCTTGGCGGTTGCTCTGGTCAGCCAGCTCAATGAGTGCCTATGGTGGATTAGGCGGCATACTGCCGATAAAGAGCTTCTGCTCCATGAGGCGATGGCGAGACTTCTATCAAAGGCGGGAAACCATTGGGATACTTATGACAACCATAAAGTCTCTGAGGCCCTTGAGCGTTATTTGGATGATCGTGCGGACAAGGATGAGGCCGTATGGATTGATGAAATCCTCGCCGAGTCGAAGCTGACCCTGTCCGATCTCCGGGTTAGGGCCTTTAAGGATGCGGCCAAGCACATCAAGATGGTGGATGATCTGATTCACCGTCAGCACCAAACGATGAGGCATCTTCAGCGGAGTATCGATTCCATTGACTATAAGTCACGCCTGATTAAGCGCATGGATCTTGAGCTGGCAGCGCTTGAGTCAAAGCAGTCTGTGAAGGGAGCGCTGACTCTTGACGACAAATCCTCGTAGGAACCTTGTAAATCGCTGCAACGCACTTAAATCAACCGGCCCAAGATCAGCGTCAGGGAAGAGGGCCAGTAGTCAAAATTCCCGCAAGCATGGCCTAAACAAAACCCCCGACTTTGAGTCTTCGTCTGAGTACAGGGCGCTTGTCGATCTGATTGCGGAGGAGGGGTTCTCTGCCTTTGCCTGTGCCGATATCGCCGCGAGCCTTCTTAATTATCGACGGGTGATGGATGCCTACTACGATACCTACACCAGCCCCGAGCCTGTTGATGAGTTTTTGCGTGATGCGAATGTGAAGGCTTCGAACCCTATCTTTAGTAAGCTTCTCAGTCCGTCGGGCAGTGAGCCCCAAGATGTGCGAGAGATGGCCGCTTTTTTTGCGAGCATGCAAAGGCAGGAGCGGCGTAAGGGTGGCCCGGTATCCCGTCGCTCCGCGGACAGCCACAAACTGATACGCTATCAGCGCAATGGCATCGCTCGGTTATCCAGAGCGGTTAGGCAGGGTTAGATTAAAAAAGTAACAAAACGAAGCCAAATCTACATCCAAATCTACATCCAAATCATGGCGTGCGATAAATAGGATTATCGGCTGTTAGTGGAGGATAACTCAGGTGAACTTGACATAACGTACGCATTAGCGTACTTTTAGATCCAGAGGATTTAATTA
>Ga0206128_1003749_pt1 | contig 12385 bp, 2 predicted proteins | sample Helgoland_Spring_7_FD_148601 | JGI IMG/M metagenome (GOLD analysis project Ga0206128, IMG submission 148601) | Pelagic subsurface seawater microbial communities from Kabeltonne, Helgoland, North Sea - Helgoland_Spring_Bloom_20160426_1 | ecosystem: Environmental > Aquatic > Marine > Epipelagic ...
GTATTGATAAAGTTGAATCTGATGAAGTTGTTTTTAACAGCCTGCAAGAGATTGGCGTATACTATAAAAATAATCAGTTTGAGAAAGGGTTGGAAATTGCCAGTAATCTTTTTCAAGGCCAGTTTAATCAGTCTGCTATACAATCAAAGGAGTCGATATTAAATTTTGCTATTAAATTAAGTTTTGCATTGGATTTTAGAGATAGTACGAGAAGTTTTATGGAAATATATTATAAAATCAATCCAAGTTTTTCGGATCGTACGATACCTGATATTACCCCAGCACTACAAGTATTCATTAATAATTTTATCAAAAGTAAAAATCAAGTTTCTGTTTTTGTAAATAAGTTTGCCCAAAGCATTGATTTTATTTCTTCTACTATCAGTATTTATGATCAAGATGATTTTGAACGACTGGGTGTCAGAGATTTATTGGATTTGGTAAGAATCACACCAGGTTTTGCTGAGATCGGTGATTTTAATGAACGTCAATTTGGCACTAGGGGTGTGTCAAATACAAGCGTACAAGATGTCCTTATTCTTATTAATGGTCATCGAATTAGTGATAATATGACCAGTACAAATGGACCTGATTGGATCAGTCTTGATTATGTCAAGCAAATAGAATTGGTGCGTGGTCCGGGATCGGCAATTTATGGAGGCAATGCGTTCAGTGGTGCCATCAATATTGTGACGAAATCTGGAGCTGAGGGTAAAATTAATGACATCAATGTACGATTAGGAAATGGTAATGATTTTAATTCTATTAATCAACCGCTGGACAATGCCTATAAAATAAACTATCAATACGGCAACCAAATCAATAATACCGAGAGTATTTACTTGTCGGCTACTTATCATCAATCGGGGGGAAGTAAAATAGATTTTGGTGATGCAGATTGGAAAATTATGCTACCAGAGAGTAAGAATTTAGTTTATATGAATGATACTACGGTGTGGGAAAGACCTGCTGACAGTACTGGTTTGGAGTACATCAATGCCTATGGGCCCAGTTATAATTTTTTGCTTAATTATATTAATAATTCTGTGAAGGTAACAGCCAATGCCCAAGCCAATAATTATTATCTTCCTAGGCCTATATCGCAAAATTTATGGCAAAATCATGATACAGACTCGCTTAATTCCTTGAGAAGACGTATTGACAGACGTGAGTTCATCACAATTCAGGCCAATTTATTAGAAAAGGCAGATTTTGAGAACAGCGCTTTGGAGCTTAAAGTCGCTGGAGATCATTTTTACAAGGATCTATCAATTCCAAAATGGTCGGCTGGTAATTTTGATAATAGTCCTTTATCTGGAGATGAATATCGGCTTACAGCTAATTTGGAGTTTTCAACTCAAGCGTTGACTCTTGGGGTCAACAACCTACCGAATTTTTTATTGGTGGGAGCTGAATGGTATGTGAACCGTTGGGCTTATCAATATTTAAATAATTCTTATTTAGGTAAATTGGATAGTATGAGTTATTCTTCATCGTTAGTTGATGATGCAACTTACAGTTTAGATTCAAGTTCGTCCTTAGGAGATAGGAATGAGAATTTCGCTGCTTTTTATATTCAAGATGAAATGCACTTGATAAAGGATAAGCTGGTTCTGAACGCAAGCGTGAGATTCAATTATGATGAGGTTTATTCAAATTTCCAAAATGGACTACGTTGGGGTGAGCAATACTCACCTAGAATTTCATTGGTCTACATTGCAAAAAGGAATGAAAGTAAGAGTTCTATGGTCAAGTTAAGAGCTATTTATAATTCTGCTTTTTTACCACCTGCTTTTTTGTATCGAAAAGCTTTTGCTCCTCCTTTTAGAGCAGAGTTTGGAGACGGTTTAAAAGCACAAATAATTGAATCTTTAGAAACAGGCACTTTTATAAGAGTCAACGAGCATTGGGATCTAAATTTCCAAACCTATGTAAACTATGTCAGAGATGAAATAAAAAAGGTAGGTGATTTTTATATCAATAAATCTTCGTCTACCCGAATATCAGGTCATGAAGCAGAATTTAAATATCGATATAAAAGCTCAAGATCCTACCTTGATGGATATAATTTTCATGTTTTTGGAAACTATTCTTTTTCACAAACGAAGACTGCCAAAGATTCGTTGACGAGCTTCTCAAATATTTTTGAAATAGATAGTTGGATTGATGGTGACACGAGATTTCCGAGACATTATTTAAAATTTGGAGCGGATCTACAATTCAAAATGAGTGAGTTGAACAAAGCGAGAGATCAATTTTCATTATTGAAAGATTACGTAACAAAATTTAGAATTACTGTTGGTATCAATGGACAGCTGATCAGTCAATCTTATCGGAAATCTAATTATATTATTTTCAATGAGGGTAGTCTACCTGAGGAAACAGCAGGAAATGAATGGATAGAGTTGCCTACATTATTCCTGTTAAATGGGAATATCAATGCCGATGTGGGCAAATACAAATTTGGTATCAATGTTTATAATTTTTTAAATAAAGAAGGTTTTATCAGTTCTAGTGTTGACAGATTGGGATTACAGCGTCAAGAAGGTAGGATGATTTATTTAAGTATGGGTTATTCCTTTTGATTAAAATTTGAAGACATCAATGTTTGAGACTACTTCCAAAACCATTAAAACTGAAATACTAGCAGGCCTGACCTCTGCTGTAGTAACCATGCCGGTAGCGATAGCCTATGGATATGCATCCGGTTTGGGTCCATATGCTGGGTTTGTTTCAGCTATTGTTTTAGGATTTATAGCCGCACTTGTTGGGGGTACTTCGGGTCAAATCAGCAGTCCGACGGGTGCATTGACTGTTGCTATTTCTGTTCTTGTAGTTACTGAAATAGAGATTCAGGGAAGTTTAGAGGCTGCATTACCTGTATTGATGGCCATCTTCGTGTTGGCAGGTTGCCTTCAATTATTTTTCGGATTGTTGAAATTAGGAGAGAATATTCAATACATACCCTTTTCAGTCATTAGTGGATTTATGAGTGGTGTGGGACTAATCATTATTGTCCTCCAGATTCCAAACACTTTTGGCGTAGCGCCTGGTATACACACTTCCGTAATTTCAAAAATACTCAATATATCTTATTTTTTCGACCGCGCTAATTGGTTGGCATTTGCCATTGTAGTTGCTACTATAGCCATTATCTATCTATTTCCTAAAATCACCAAAAAGATTCCCAGTAGTCTAGTGGCCTTGCTGACGTTGACTGGACTGGCCTATTTTTTTGAACTAAATATTGATAAGCTGGGTGCTTTCAGTATTGATTTGAGCCATTTTGGTCTCATTTCTATAGATCAGTTAACTCATGTAGAAACCATTTTCAGAATAATAATTGCAGCCGGCTCCTTGGCATTTATTGGATCTGTAAATACCTTGTTAACTTCTGTAGTAGCAGATAAGATGACCAATTCAGTACATAATAGCAACCAAGAATTAATGGGCCAAGGTATAGGCAATCTACTTGCTGGATTTTTGGGAGGATTTACTGGGAGTGGTGCCACGGCCTGTGCAGTAGCTAACATTCAAGCAGGAGGAAGAAATCGTATCTCAGGGATTTCCACGGCCTTCTTTTTACTTGTATTCCTTATTTGGGGTGGGGGATTCATTGGGCAAATTCCATTGGCATTGATTGCAGGCATTATGATGTCTATAGGTTATGAATTATTGGATAAGGTTACCCTGAAGAAGTTGATTATTATTCCTAGAGTAGATGCTGTCGTTATGGTGGCTGTGATGGGATTGACGGCATTTTATGATTTACTATTTTCAGTAAGCTTGGGTCTTATTATTTCGGCCATTTATTTCATGAAGAAAATGGCAGACCAAGTAGAAGATGACTCAAATCAATCCAAATTAGAGTTGATGATCTATGAGCTTATAGACACTTTTGATGACGCCGAAGATTTTAAAAAGAAAGTTTATATAAAGACCATCAAAGGCCCTTTGTTTTTTGGTTTTTCAACGAGGTTTTTAAAGACCATACGTTCTATTTCATCTAAGGTGGAGGCGGTCGTTTTTAATATGTCCTTGGTACCTTACATGGATTATTCTGGTATTAGGACATTTAAGGATGCTATACTATATCTAAAGTCAAAAAATATAAAAATATGTTTTTGTGAGTTGAATACGAAGAACCATAGTCTTCTAAAAGAGCTGGACATTATTCCGATTCAAGTGTCTGAAAAATACATTTTTGATTCCATTGAGAGTTGTGTCATGTGGTTAGACGAGCCAGGGAACATTGATGGATCTATCCAAGATGATTCTCAGGTTTACTTCCCAAGTGCATTTACACCCAACGACGATGGCATCAAAGATGAATGGCTCATCAGAAACATTGAAAAATATCCAAATTGCCATATTCAAATTACGGCCCCAGATTCATCCCTTGTTTTCGAATCCCAAGGTTATCAAAAAGCTTGGGATGGAATTTTTAAGGATGAATCACTTCCAAAGGGGGCCTACAAGTACGTATGCCAATTAGACCCCAATAATCATGCAGAAATAAAAGGAACCGTTAATCTTATTCGTTGATGCTTTCAACGTAATAAATCAATGGAACAAACTCATTTAATAAATACCTTAACATTAGAATTAGATAAGGAGCTGAGTGCCTCTGAAGTGGGTCGCCTTAAGTCTAGAATCCTTGATGCGATAGACTATTGTTTTAATAAATATTATCCCTACTCTAAAACGCTGCAGATTGAAAACTTCAGTCTTGACTTGGGTACGATAGATAAGAATAATTTTGAAGAAGAGTTTATTGTAAGACTCTCATATATGTTAGATACTGAAGTAGGGAAGTTACTTCAGCAGGAGAATATAGATGCGCTCATTGATCAACAAAATATCTTTAGTGATTTAGAGCTATTGATATATTTTCTTAAGACAGGGGTAATGACTTCTGGTTCGGATGCTGCAACTCCATTATTCCATAGATTAATAAAAAAAGACCTACAATCATTAAGGTTTAACTTAGAAAAAACGCTCGATAATGAGGCCACTAAAAAAAGATTATTTCATCAAATTAAGGAGAATCAATTAGATGAATATTGGCTGAATGTAGAGCCTATAGTTTATTTAGAAATCAGGAGGTTTAATAAGAAAATACAGGAGTCTGTCTGGGGAAAACAACACTTGAAGCTCTCTAAAAAAGAGCTGAATGATTTCTTAAGAAAATTGACCTTTGATTTCATGATGAATGGCAATGTATCAAAAAGTCTGAGTGATTATATTAAATTTTTTCAGTTAAACTTTAAAAAAGTACAAGGTTTCGCCAGAGACGAGAAAGTCCATGTGTCTCAGTTGGTAGCAAAATCGGCAAAAGAGAATGAACTTGTGGAGCCCTTCAAATCTACAAGAAGTATTAAGCGGTTGATTGATGAGTTAATCACATATATTTTAGACGAACGTGCTTCAAGTTTATCAGTAATTAAAAAAGAAAATATTAGCAAAACATTTTTTCGAAGAGAAATTGAAGAAATTGTTTCACAACTAACGAAGTCAATCATTACCATTAAAAAATTTATGCTCGCTTTGGAGCGTGTCTATCAAACATTAAATCCCAATCAAATTGAATTGTTTTTCCAAGTTCTCCAGAGGGAAAACAAATTCCCTTTTCAAAAGGAGCTTATAGAACTAGCTCAGGTCATTCAGTTAACTCGATCTGTTTTTTCTATCACCCTATATGATATGGGTTTTTTGTGGGTGAGCGATATCATCAATGAATTAAAACATCAGTTTAAAAAAAAGCCCATATTGCTATTTACCATGATCGATCATATCTCTATAAAAACGGGTTATGGGCGAGAGTACATTATTGATAAAATGATGGGATCTGAAGGGTCCGAAATAGCTAAAACTATGTTGTTAAAGCATAGAAAAAAGGTAACGAGCCTCTACAAAAAACTTTCAGTTGATTCGGGGATCATCCATACTTATTTATATTATTTAAAATCTGGAATTTGGGAGTTAGGAGATCAATCTCCCGATGAGGTATTGATAGTTCTTTTGAGAGACTATGCAGAGCTATTTATTCTTTCGCTTAAAAAGGAACACGATGATAAAGTAGTATGGCTAAGATTGATTCATGGCAATGAACTTCCATTGGTCGAAAAAGTAATCATGGCCTTTCTTCAGGGTGTTCAAAGAAAGAAAAAGTTTGAAAAAATAATTAAATCGATCGAGAGATATGAAATGACGGCATCGTTCAAAAAACATATTTTTGAACGATTGATTACAGACCCTTCATGGTTTGATAATTTACCATTTTTAGAAAAGGGATTCGATATGACTCGAATTAAAGAAGATTTGGATTCATTTTTTAGTCAAGAACAGAAAATTAAGGATTTATCACTTGTTCCAATGATTGACTATTTAGATCAGGGAAAATTAGAATTCGACTATTCTTTGATTGAAATTCTAAAGATGGCTAAAAAGCTTCGAAAGAAAGATCTGATCGAGTTATCAAGAATCATTTTATTTGGCTCCAATAGCTATCAAAATAAGCTGAAACTACAACGAATTTTTGAAGTCTTCTCTTGGGCTCAAATAGATGTGCTTTTTGTTTCTTTTGCTAGGCAAGAAACAAAAAAGAGAAAGGCCTTTGAAAATTTCCATTATCTTAAAGTATTTCTACACTCATTGTTTTCTGAAAACATTTATTATTACGGATACCAGCAAATTGCTGGATTCATCAATAATTTTTCCATTTCTGATCCACAGTTAAATAAATCATTATGTGAATTGCTTGAAAGAGTAGCGTTAAAAAAAGACATTGTATTTACAGATTTACTTTCGACCATTATTGCTCACTTGGATCCTGGAGAATATTCTAAATTAATTGCCTTACGACGACAACTCATTCAAGCTCAAACTGTTTTAGAAACAGCAAAAGAAAAACATCTTAAAATCACAGATAATCTTCTTTTATTGTTGAATTATTTGGAACTCGGTGTTTGGCTATCCGTTGATTTAGATCCAAATACATCAATTAAAATGGTAATAGAAGATAATTTCGATCAATTAATCAGTCAATTTGAAAAGAGAATTAATCATAAGATTTTTTGGCTTCGATTACTTTATCAATTTGATTTTGATATCGTTTTAAAAATTATTTTGCAAGTTTTTAAAAATGCTTCTGAATTTGAGGCACTACAAAAATATTTACCTGAATTGGAGCAAAAAGATCAAAATTTTAGATTCAAGCTACTTGAAACATTTATTTTAATTAAAATGGATGTGGATAAGGGTGAAAATTTTGAGGAATTATTTGAATATCAAGTTGCTTTATTTCAGAAAAATGATGCTGAAACTGATTCGATTGATTTAAAAGACATTGACCTTGATGAGAGGAAAATATTCAATGATTTTAATTTATTGTTAACTGTTTTTTTTGACAACCCAACAGATAGTCAGGCAGATTTAGTGCGAACAAGATTCAATAGTGAGATAGGAAATGATGTGATTTTAAATAATTTTTTTATTAACGGTCAATATCGTTGGATCCTTTGGGAACGATTATTCAAAAAGGTTTCAAAAGCCGATTTGATTAGTTTATTAAGGCTTTCATTATCCTCACACATTCAAAACTCTTGGGAGATTAAATTCTTTCATTTTTTTGTAACGCGTAACAGATTTACATTTTTCAAAAAAAGTATAATTTTAGGTATTTTCAAGGCCTTACATTCCAAAGATTTCTATGAACTAAAGAACCAGTTTAAATTAGCATGGGTCATATTATTAAAGGAAAAACCAAAGGAAACGGCTGACTGGTTAGAAGATGAATCATTTAATCAATTCATAAGTTCATCAAAGGCCTATGATCTGATTTCTCAAGGTGCTCAGTTCAAATTTGAAATAAAAGATTTGACTGAACTTGAGAATGACTTATTACTTTTATTATCAGGTCAAATGGGTGATTTGGTTCAAGAAGTGAGATTAATGGCGAGTGACTGGATTTTGAATATTGCACCAGTAGCTACCACTCAATCGGAATTAAAAGAGCTGCTTTATTTAAAGTTATTGTCGTTTGCCACTCCCCGTAAGGTTATTGATTTGAATTTGTTGATTAGAAATTTTTCACCGGAGATGAGATTATCTGTCTTCACCCAGATTATTAATTTCAATATTGTAGAAATCAATCAAATATTACATCAGCAAAGGCTACTTTATCTTTTTCTTGAATGTTTACTCGAGGACCAAAGTTTATTAGTTCAATTCTTTCTAAATATTGACAAGAAAAAGTTGTCTAAATTTCTCTCATTACTATCTAGTCAAACCTTGGCAAAGTTGATGCTTTTGTTTGATGATAAGAAAGATGATGAGGCTTTGTTGCTAGCTGCGGTACGGGAATTTCAGGAGACGCCTTCAAAATCGGATTCCCAGCCTTCAACTGAGGCCAAAGACCTCGCTTTAATGCGCGCTGTGATTGAAGAAGGGGGTATCAGCAGAACGCCTTTCAACCGTTGGTCATCTTTTGAGACGTTTTTTATTGAGCTTTTGAGCGTTAACCTCGTGAAAGCCGTATTTTTCAAAGAGTTTGACCTGAGTACCGTGCGTCAATTTTTGGCATTATTGTCTGCTGATGCCTTGACTCTGCTTGCGGCTATGTTTGATGACAAGAAGGGTGATGAGGCTTTGTTGCTAGCTGCGGTACGGGAATTTCAGGAGACGCCTTCAAAATTGGATCTCCAGCCTTCAACTGAGGCCAAAGACCTCGCTTTATTGCGCGTTGTGATTGAAGAAGGGGGTATCAGCAGAACGCCTTTCAACCGTTGGTCATCCTTTGAGACTTTTTTTAAGGATCTTTTGGTTAGAGGAGTATTGACGACCCAATTTTTTAAAGAGATCGAATCGAGTACGTTAAATAAATTTTATAAATTATTATCCTCCGATCTCCTCATCTCTATCGAGAGCCTTTTTGGTGCAGATACCCCCATGCTATCTCCTTTACACTTGCTGATAACCTCGGATGAGGGGGCAGCCTTAGAAAAAGAGTTTTTGAATTTGAATGATCTTGGCGATCTAGCTCCAGTAAGCTCATTTGATTTGTATCCACATCGGACATTTGGAATATTATTAGAAAAAGTTATTGAATTGGAATTTAAAGAGGCCGAAACTCCTTATTTGAATTTTCAGGAATTTGAATTTCAATTTAGAAATCAATTATCTATACAAAGTACGATTTGGCAAATACTTACTCGGCAAAGTATTGGAAAAATGAAAATATTTTTAAGAGTTCTCCAACAAGAAACATTGGCCGAGTTAATCAAATTAATAGATTATAAGTTTGGTGGGATTTCATTTAATGAGATCATGAACTCTATCAAAAAAGCCAATCAAAAATCGATGCTTGAACTAGAAGTCTTAATGATAATTTTTGGTTTATCGCATGATCATTATGATCAAGAATCTCTTTTAAAATTTTTGGATGATCAAATTAATTTTTTCATCATTCCCGATGAGTTTGAAGTTTTTTTATTGGCTCTAAAAAAGAATGAGATTACCCTCTATTATGTTGATGCATTTATAAACTTTTTAAAAGATCGTAATAAGCTTAACGAAGGGATTTTTATTTATGAATCAGAAGAGGCATTCAACAGGATACTCCATTTTAAGAGGGAATTTTTTATATCACGATTAAGGAAAGACAGAGATGTTGAACAAGTGTTGATCAGTTTATTTCAACGTTTGCCAGAAAAATTAATTTCCCAATACTTTAATCAAATGATGCCTGACTATGCTGGACAATGGGAACCTTTATGGCAAAGTATGGTATTCTCAGTTTCAAAAATCGTTTTTACCTCTAAGTTGATTTTATTAGGCCTAAGGAATATTCAAAAAATAGAATTCAATATATTGAGCGGTTTATTATTGGCGCAGTTGAATCCTAAAAAATCAGTAGCTCCTCCAAAATTGACCTTGTCAAAAGCTGCAAAAGCAGATCTTGACCAACTAAAGTCCCTATCATATGTCAGTATTAAAGATGATTATTTAGCTCATTTTGATATATACGATTTTGTTGAAGTGGTAATTACGACGGGAACATTTCCAAATTGGTCAGCCGTTCACTCGGTAGAAAGGTTTTATGAAATATTGGTTAAATTAGCTAAAGTAGATGGGCATCATTTTAAATTAAATATTGATGCGCTCATCAAAAAGTCTGTAGATCTTGATTTTTTGATCTCATTTTTAGGTGAAAAAAAATTCCTTTCTCTATATAAAATCATAAGGCCTTCAGTTCATGGGCAGGCTCAAAAAATCGCGAAGCAATTTGAGCAGGCCTTCACCGCAGTTGTAAAAAAATCAGTACTTACCAATTATTTTATCCTGATTATTCTGAGGTACCAACATGAATACCCTACAGCCAATGATGAACTAATTTGGGATGAAATGTTGGACCAATGGTCAATAAGTATGCAGATGAGTAAAATTGAATTAATAGACCTTGCAGGAAGTCAAGAATCACAGGAAATATCAGCTTATTTGGAATCAACTAAGCTTAATACGATTACCTATGCCAATAAAGAGTTAGCTTGGCAAGGAGATATAGATTTTTTGTTGCATCTCATTCTTTATAATGAATATCCATGGTGGTCTATCGAGCTTGATCATCAAGGATTTTCTAAGTCAGAAAACTTGGTTCGGTTAACGAATCAGATGCTTAACGAGCATCCAAAATCTTTTATTGAAGCCGTATCCATGCTTAAAAGGCCTGATGGGGTTTTTGAAAAGATTATTCCAATCATGAAACCTCAGGTTATTGATAGAATATTACTTATTTTGTCTCCACAGCATGGTGCCTTTGTTGTTAATTTCAATATTTTAATCAAGAGATGGGGTTATTTAAAAGCAAAAGATGAATGGATCACTTTTCTTTTCAGATATTTCTCTCATCTTGAAAGCTTCGATCATGATCGATTTATATTATCTTCGGTAACCTTCATAACAAAGAAGACCCCCTTTTTTTTCCCAAAAGTAAAGGAACAATTATTAAAAATTACCAGTGATGCATTGCATGAGGGAGAAATGAAATTTCTTCCCTTTATGAAGTTATTTAATGATTTAAATTTAAATGACGAAGTGATGCCTATTCCAAATACTCATTTGGTCCAACATCATCCTAATAAAGATTTCATTGCTATAATGACTTACTATATTACTACTGGATCTTTACCTGCTGATTATGCTTTTTTGATTAAATCATATTTGGCTTTTGTACGTAAAATCGAAAGTTATTTAAATACAGGACATGAGGATGTAAGGGTAGCCATTATTTCTGTGATGGAAAATAGCGATGTGAGAACCCGAGTAGTCAGAAATGAAAAAGAAGATATTTTATTTTTGATTACTCGAGCATTATTCCCAAAGCATACTAAATCGTTAATGGAATATAAATCTGATATCATCAAACTATTTACCCAGATTTGGCCTTACATTCAACCAAAGATCATCAATGAGTTATTTTATCAGACCATATATCAATCTGTATTGAATGCTAAGTTCATGAATCTTAACGCACTTGATTTAGTGCATTTATTTTTACAGCAATTTAAAAAAGTAAATCAAATCTCTTTTGATTTTGATATGAACGCCTACGCTTATTTGAATATTTCAGATAAACTCGTAGAAATGATTGTCTCATTTAATACATCTAAACAAGTACGAGATATTCCAAAAGAGAATGATTCAGAAGTAAAACTTTTGCCTATCGTATTGGACCCGATTGATGATATTGAATCGGTCAAATTAGAGCATCGTATTGAAATAAAAAACGCAGGAATCGTTATTGTTTGGCCTTATTTGGATCGATTTTTTCAAATGTTAGAGATGACTGAAAAAGGATCATTTAAAACTGAGGGAGATGCCGTAAGAGCAACACATCTTATTCAATATTTGATAACAGGCTCTAATGAAACACCTGAGCACGAACTACTTCTAAATAAAATTTTATGTGGAATCAAGTTGGCAACGCCAGTACCTTTGCAAATTGAATTGACAGATAAAGAAAAAGAAACTTCAGACTTAATGCTCAAGGGAGTCATACAAAACTGGGAAAAATTAAAATCCTCTTCGATAGATGCCATGAGAGAAGGTTTTTTTGTGAGACAAGGATTTATAGAAGAGAAAGATGATTTCTGGGAATTAGAGGTTGAAAAAAAGACCATAGATATACTTTTAAAGAGTCTCCCTTGGGGATTTGGCACTGTTAAACTACCTTGGATGTCGAAAAGAATGATTGTAAATTGGACTTAATTTTAAATAATAGTTTAGCAACGTTAGCTAAAGAGCTGGAATGGCTAGAAGAGATTATATCCTATAGATTGAAAGACTATTTCGAACAAGTAGTAGGAGGTGAATTACCGATAATACC
>Ga0206128_1003752_pt1 | contig 12378 bp, 14 predicted proteins | sample Helgoland_Spring_7_FD_148601 | JGI IMG/M metagenome (GOLD analysis project Ga0206128, IMG submission 148601) | Pelagic subsurface seawater microbial communities from Kabeltonne, Helgoland, North Sea - Helgoland_Spring_Bloom_20160426_1 | ecosystem: Environmental > Aquatic > Marine > Epipelagic ...
GGGAAGCGGGTAAGGGCGGTGATGGTTGCCTGAGTTTTCGTCGAGAAAAATATATCGCCCATGGCGGTCCCGATGGTGGTGACGGCGGTGATGGCGGTTCAGTCTATCTGCGCGGCGACGCGGCCCTGAATACCTTGGTTGATTACCGATTCAAGCCCCGCTGCAAGGCCCCGAAAGGCGAGCACGGCAAAGGTTCAGACAGAAAAGGCGCCAAGGGCGACGACGTTTATCTGCGGGTGCCTCTAGGCACCAGTGTGTTTGATGACGACACGGACGAATACCTGGGCGATATCAGCCGCGCCGATGAGGTGATGCTGGTGGGTCAGGCCGGTTTTCATGGTTTGGGTAATGCCCGCTTCAAGTCCAGTACTAATCGCGCTCCCAGGCAAACCTCGAAGGGCCAGCCAGGTGAAATAAGGAATCTGCGACTGGAGTTGAGGCTGATTGCCGATGTGGGCTTGTTGGGTCTGCCGAACGCGGGTAAATCGACGTTAATTAGCGCCGTCTCAGCGGCCCGGCCAAAGATCGCCGATTATCCATTTACGACCTTGGTGCCAAATCTTGGAGTTGTTCGTCTAGGTGAGGACGAAAGTTTTGTGATTGCGGATATCCCGGGTCTCATCGAGGGCGCTGCAGACGGCGCGGGTCTGGGCGTACAGTTTCTCAAGCATTTAGCGCGAACCCGGGTGCTTTTGCACCTGCTGGACATCTCGCCTATCGACAACAGTGATCCGGTGGAAAATTTTCACGTGATTGAGCGCGAGCTTGCCAACTATAGCGCGGGTATTGCCCACAAGGATCGCTGGCTGGTGCTGACCAAGCTCGATACCTTGAGTCCGGAGGAGGCGAAGGTCAAGGCCGATAGCATTCTGGCGCAGCTCAACGTGACTATCCCGGTGTTTATGATCTCAGCAGTGTCGAATCAGGGCGTTCGTGAATTGATGGGTGCGGTTTACGAGTACCTGGCTGATCTGCGAGAGCAGGAGCGAGCGGATGCCGCTATTGAAGAGGCCTATGCGGAGCAGGAGGCGCGGATTGTCAACGAGACCCATAGTTATTCGGTCACCCTGCGCGAAACTCGCCGTGCACAGCGCCAGCAGGAAAAGCTGGGTATTCTGGACGATGACGATGACGATGACGAGCAAGACGAGCAAGACGAGGATTTTGACGAAGACGCTGCAGAGTCTCAATCCGAGGACGACTATGATTTTGATCGCGAGGCGAGCAAGAAAAGCTGGGTATTCTGGACGATGACGATGACGAGCAAGACGAGGATTTTGACGAAGACGCTGCAGAGTCTCAATCCGAGGACGACTATGATTTTGATCGCGAGGCGGCGAAAAATCAGGATGATGATTTTGACGATGACGATGACGATGACGATGACGATGACGATGACGATCATGGCGTTATCGTGCATTACGAGCGTTAGACACAGGTCATGACGACACATGCTTACCAGCCTGGTCAAACCTGGGTTATCAAAGTCGGTAGCTCGTTATTGACTTCGAATGGTGAAGGCCTGGATCTCAAGTTAGTGAGTGCCTGGGTAGACGATATTGTTGCTGTCTATCAGGCTGGGATTAAGGTGGTGCTCGTTTCATCAGGGGCTGTCGCGGAAGGCATGAAGCGCCTTGGGATCCAGACTCGCCCGCGAGCGTTGCATCTATTGCAGGCGGCGGCTGCGGTGGGTCAAATGGGGCTGATACAGGCCTATGAATCGGAGTTCAAACGCCACAACCTGCATACCGCTCAGATCCTGCTGACCCACGACGACCTGCGCTCTCGAGAACGCTATATTAATGCTCGCAGCACCCTGAATAGCCTGCTGGCGCTCGGCGTCATTCCGAGTTCAAACGCCACAACCTGCATACCGCTCAGATCCTGCTGACCCACGACGACCTGCGCTCTCGAGAACGCTATATTAATGCTCGCAGCACCCTGAATAGCCTGCTGGCGCTCGGCGTCATTCCGGTGGTTAATGAGAATGACACGGTAGTCACCGATGAAATTCGTTTCGGTGACAACGACACGCTGGCGGCGCTGGTGGCGAACCTGATCGAGGCCGACACCCTATTATTGCTGACCGATCAAAATGGTTTTTTTGAGTCAGACCCGCGACAAAATTCGAAAGCCAAATTAATTGTTGAGGCTGATGCCACTGATGTGACCCTTGATGCTATGGCGGGCGATGGCGGCAAGCTGGGCCGAGGCGGTATGGTGACCAAGCTTCGAGCAGCGCGTACTGCGGCGCGCAGTGGTGCAAATACGATCATCTCGCCAGGCAGAAGCTCGGGCGTGATCACCGAACTCGCCGCGGGCCGTTACAGCGGCACGCTGTTGCGCAGTCAAAGCGGTGTGCTCGTTGCTCGCAAGCAGTGGTTAGCGGGATTGGTCACCAGTGGCCGCCTGGTGCTGGATCAGGGCGCGGTTGATGTTCTGCGAAAGTCAGGCCGAAGCCTATTGCCGATTGGCGTCAAAGCGGTTCAGGGGAGCTTTACTCGAGGTAGTATGGTGGCTTGTGTTGATGAGCAGGGGATTGATGTGGCCCGCGGGCTGGTCAATTACAGCGCTCAAGAGGCCGCCGCAATCTGTGGACAGTCAAGTTCTAGGATAGAAGCACTGTTGGGTTATGTCGGTGAAGATGAGCTCATTCACCGGAATAATCTGGTCGTCGGCTGAGCCGTCAAATGACGCCCAGCCTGAACGCCGGATTTACGCCTGCAGAGCCCGGACCTTTTGATTCAGGCGAGCCTTATGACGTGCAGCTTTGTTGGCATGAATGATGCCATGAGTCACGGCGCGATCCAGAATCGGCACAGCGGTCAGGTAGGCTGTCTGAGCAATGGCGTAGTCACCGGTATCCAGTGCCGCGATGGTCTTTTTGATCGCAGTCCGCATTGCAGAACGTTGACTGGCATTATGTGCACGTCGGACTTCAGCCTGACGAGCGCGTTTTTTAGCTTGGGGAGTATTAGCCACGGTTAGTGCTTCCTCGAATGAAAACCCGGAAAATAAGACGCGCCACTATGCCGATTCAAGCCGCCAATGTCAAACAGCAAAGCGACTTAGCCCGTGAAAATAGATAATAAATGCTGTCGGGGATCAAAGTAATATAGTCAGCTTTTGACTAACCGGGCGTATAACCCGGGGAAACCTGATGAGTGATCCTGAATCGAGCAAGGCGAAGATCGGCCGCGGACTCCTGAAGTCCAGCAGCGTTGTGTCAGTGATGACCTTGATTTCTCGCGTGTTTGGGCTAGTCCGAGACATGGTGGTTGCGTTTTTCTTCGGTGCTGGCGCCGAAGCTGATGTGTTTTTCCTCGCCTTTAAAATCCCCAATTTCTTCCGTCGGCTGTTCGCTGAAGGCGCGTTTTCCCAGGCCTTCGTGCCGGTTTTGTCAGAATATCGCACTCAACGGGGCCCGCAAGCAGTGCAGCACCTGATAGACCGGGTTAGCGGCACGCTGGGACTGGTGTTATTGCTGATTACCGCAGCGGGCGCCCTGTTTGCGGGGGGTGTGATCAGTGTATTTGCTGCAGGTTTCGTTTATCACGGTGAGGTGGAAAAGGTGGCGCTGGCAACGGATATGCTGCGGTTGACGTTCCCTTACTTGTTTTTTATCTCACTAACAGCCTTTGCCGGCTCTATCCTGAATAGCTTTGGCCGATTTAGTGCGCCGGCATTTACCCCCGTGTTATTGAATCTGACGCTGATCGGGTGCGCGGTCTGGCTGCGGCCCTATCTTGATGTGCCCATCATGGCGCTGGCTTGGGGCGTGTTGCTGGCAGGCCTGTTACAGCTACTTTTTCTGCTGCCGTTTTTACGAGTAGCCGGGTTGCTACCCGTGCCAAAAGTAGATTTTCGTGATTCTGGTGTCAAACGTATTCCCCACCCGTGCCAAAAGTAGATTTTCGTGATTCTGGTGTCAAACGTATTCTGTGGCTAATGGTGCCAGGCATCTTTGGGGTTTCGGTAGGCCAGATCAATTTATTGCTGGATACGGTTCTGGCGTCATTTCTCGAGACCGGCAGCCTTTCTTGGCTGTACTATTCAGACCGTTTACTGGAGTTGCCGCTGGCGCTGTTTGGTATCACGATCGCCACAGTGATTCTGCCGAGCCTGTCGAGGGAGCATGCTGGAGACTCGCCCACCGCCTTTTCAGCCACCCTAGACTGGGCAATACGAATGGTCTGTCTGGTGGGCATTCCAGCCTCAGCGGCCCTGGTGGTGCTATCGGAAAGTTTGATCACAACCTTGTTTTATCAGGGTGAAATGACCCCTCGGGATGTGACCATGGCGTCATACAGTTTGAGTGCCTATGGACTGGGTTTGCTCGGTCATATGCTGGTTAAGGTACTGGCGCCCGGGTATTTTTCTCGACAGGACGTCGCCACCCCCGTGCGATACGGTATGATTGCGCTGGTGGCGAATATGGTGCTGAATCTGCTGTTGGTCTGGGAGTTCAGACATGCTGGGCTGGCATTAGCCACCTCCCTGTCTGCATTCTTGAATGCCGGTCTGTTATTTTATGGACTGCGCCGTGCAGGCGTATTGGTGTTCAGTCGAGGCTGGCAGCGATTTGGCCTGCAGGTTTTCGTAGCGAATGGCGCTATGTGTGGAGTGCTGGTATTAATTTTACCTGACCAGGTGGTCTGGCTGGTGATGCCATTCTGGGAGCGACTGGGTGTCATGTTGCTGATATGCGCGGGTGGCGCCGCCACCTATGCCGCTGTATTGCAATTCCTTGGGTTTAAATTCAAACAAATGGTACGTTGACCGAGTATGGAAGTGATCAGGAGGGGATACATAATCTCCAACCCAGGCACCGAGGCTGCATTGTCACCATCGGCAATTTCGATGGCGTGCATCTCGGGCATCAGGCGATATTGCGGCAGGTGAAGCAGAAATCTCTGGAACTGGGTGCGCCGTCCATGTTGATTTGTTTCGAACCACAGCCAAAAGAGTTCTTTGACGCCTTCAGCGCGCCGGCGCGATTGACCCGATTTCGAGAGAAGGTCGTATTACTAGCGGAGCAAGGCATTGATTTGGTGTTATGCCTGAAGTTTGACGAAAAAACGCGGTCGATGTCAGCGCCAGCCTTTATCGACCTGCTGGTTAAAGACCTGCAGGTGCGGGCGGTATTTGCCGGTGATGAAATGCTCGCTTCGGGAATGACCGTAGCGGTGATTTCAATCTGTTGCTGGCTGCTGGTAAAAAATATGACTTTGCGGTGACTAACCTTTACACCCTGACGGTTGACCAAGCTCGGGTCAGCAGTACGCGAATACGCGATTGTCTCGCGGCAGGCGACTTTGCCATGGCTGAGCAACTATTAGGACGACCCTATTCCATCACCGGCAAAGTGGTTTACGGTCGGCAGCTAGGTCGCACCCTGGACGCGCCGACCGCGAATATTCAATTGCACCGGTACCGAGCGCCTATTGATGGTGTTTATGCGGTTGAGGTCGAAGGTTTGAATGGTGTGTTGCAAGGGGTTGCGAACGTTGGTGTGCGACCCACCCTCAACGAGGCGACTGTAAAGCCGATTCTTGAAGTCCACATATTTGATTTTGGGCGAACAATTTATGGCAAGACCGTCAGGGTGATATTCCGCGCCAAACTCCGTGAAGAGAAAAAGTTCGACGGCCTGGAAGCGCTGAAGCGGGCGATTAGTGCTGATATGGTGGCCGCAAAAGCTTACTTCGTGGATCAGCGCCCATGAGGTATTTTTTGCTCAGCTTCGTGATTGTGATCGCTGACCAATGGTCGAAGGGTTTTATGAGTGATTTGCTAACGTTGTGTCGACCCGGCGATTGCCAAAGTATCGTATTGCTGCCGGTGTTTAACTTTACACTGCTGCACAATGCCGGTGCGGCCTTCAGTTTTCTGAGCGACGCAGGCGGTTGGCAACGTTGGTTGTTAGTCGCGGTATCGACCCTGGTGAGTGCCATCATTGTGGTCTGGCTGTATCGAATCAAGTCCTCCGAGAAGCTGCTGGCGCTGGCCTTAGCGCTGATTCTCGGCGGCGCCATTGGCAACCTGATCGATCGGGCGCTGGTGGGTTACGTAGTGGATTTTATTGTCGTCCACTACCAGCACTACTACTTTCCGGCATTCAATATTGCCGACTCAGCCATCACGATCGGCGCTATGGTGCTGATACTTGATACCCTGATTAAGCCCAAGGAGACCAGCAAAGTTAATGGCTAAGAATACCCCAATAGGGCCCGGTACAAGGGTGACGCTGCGATTTACTCTGGCGCTCACGAGCGGTGACATCGTCGATTCAACCGGCGACACGGCGGCGACCTTTGTCGTCGGTGATGGCAATTTATTGCCTGGTTTTGAGCAGGCGATGTACGGCATGTTGGCCGAAGCCTCAGCGCGATTATTGATTCCAGCTAGTCAAGCCTTTGGCGAGCATCTTGAGGCTAATATGCAGCGTCTACGTCGGGGTCAGTTCCCGGTCAATATGGTGTTAACTGAAGGCTTGATGATGTCCTTTGCTGACAAAGCAGATTCGGAGTTGCCCGGTGTCATCAACAAAATTCAAGGCGACAGTATTGAGGTGGACTTCAACCACCCACTGGCGGGCAAGGATCTGATTTTTGAAGTCGATATTGTCGAAGTTGAGCAAATCACAAATGAAATAATCCGGGTGAGTGAATAATCTATGCTCAGGGAAATTAAATTAGCGAGCCCCAGAGGCTTTTGTGCTGGCGTTGACCGGGCAATCGAAATCGTTAACCGGGCATTGGAGTTGTATGGCGCTCCCGTATATGTGCGCCACGAGGTGGTGCATAACCGCACAGTTGTCGCAAATTTGCATGCCAAGGGTGCGATATTTGTCGAGGAAGTTGAGGAAGTGCCTGCGGGGTCCCTGGTGATTTTCAGTGCCCATGGTGTGTCGAAACAGGTTCGCGCGGACGCCGAGGAAAAAGGCCTTCGAGTCTTCGATGCCACCTGCCCCTTGGTGACCAAAGTGCATAATGAGGTTGTCAGCTTCTCTCGAGATCAGCGCGAGGCGGTGCTGATCGGTCATGCCGGTCATCCTGAAGTCGAGGGGACCATGGGTCAGTATGCAGACCCAAGCCGCATTTATTTGATTGAAAGTGTCGATGATGTAGATATGTTGCAGATCCAGGATGCGACTCAGGTTTCCTATGTCACCCAAACCACCTTGTCTGTGGACGATACCGCCAATGTCATTGATCGATTGCGCAGCCGCTTCCCCTTGATTGAGGGGCCGCGCAAGGATGATATTTGTTATGCCACCCAGAATCGGCAGGATGCAGTGAAAGACCTTGCCCAAGAGTGTGATTTGATTCTCGTTGTCGGTTCGTCGAATAGTTCAAACTCTAATCGACTGCGGGAACTCGCCGAACGACTTGGGGTGCGGGCGTTTCTTATCGATAATGCGACGCTCATTGATCCGGTCTGGCTTGAAGGTGCTGAAGTTGTCGGTGTAACATCCGGCGCGAGCGCACCAGAAAGCTTGGTGGAAGAAGTTGTCGCGCGACTGCAGCTGGAAGGCCCGGTTGAGGTAACGACAATCGTAACTCGAGAAGAGAGCATTGAGTTTTCCTTGCCTAAAGCCCTGCGCAGGTAAGGGCCTCCATAAGCGCAAGTGCTCTCCATGACTAGCAGAGTAACCCTAATTGGTATCAGCTGGAGAACAACAATGATGGCAAAAGGCTATACGCTTATAGAATTGATGGTGGTGGTCGCGATTATTGGTATTATTTCCGCGATTGCCTATCCAAGCTATCAAACCTACACCTGCGATACTTTTATTGGTCAGGGGGTTGCCCCCTGGAGCGGTTCTACAGTAACGACTTTACCTATGTTGGCGCGACTATTGGTGGCGTCTGCAGTGCCGTGTCGCCCACGCAGGGAACCAAAAAGTTTGATCTCACCCTGAGCACCCTGACTCAGACCAATTTTGTGGTCACGGCAACGCCTGTCGGCAGCTGCGGCACGACGATGACCCTCGATGCGGCAGGCACTTTGACCGTAGCGCCCTAATTTTTTGTGTTCTGAATATTTTCGATAGGCATTTTTACTCATACACAGTGCTGGTTTGCCTGCGACTGTCTTTTTACCATCTTCAGGTCCTGAAGGTGGGATAATTCTGGTAGATTTGCGCCCTTGCGTGCTTTTGACCGCCTATCGAATTTTCATCAGGGCTGATCGTTCTGCGCCCAGTTCAAGCCTGCCATTCGCCTAGAATCCTTTTCGTCCATTAGAAAAGGAACTTCGATGGCAACTTCAAAACAGAGTATTTCGGCTCGGCTAATTCGTGGCATGACGTTAATCGAACTGATGGTTGGTTTGGTGATTGTCGGTATGGGTATGACGATTGCCGTTCCGAGCTTTCAGGGTATGTTGGCCAGAAATACCATGGCCACCCAGGTCAAAAAATTCTTGTTGACCGTCAATCGTGCCCGCTCTGCGGCCAGTGCGCAGGGTGGGCCCGTGAGCGTGCAGGCGCTGGATGCGGTTGAGGATAATGAATTTGGTGCTGGCTGGTGCATAGTCAGCGGCAATCCCGGTAACTGTAACGCAGGCGTGATCATGCGCGTGTTGCCGATCGCCGCTGAGAGTACGTTGATTTTTGCCACCTCAGGCGCAACGGCCATTGAGTTTGACGCCATGGGTGCGCTGGCTGATGCCACTGCCCTCGACATCGATCTCTGTCGCGCTGGGCACGAGGGTCGCCGCATTCATATTAGTGCCGTAGGACGGTCGAAGTCGCACAAGCCCACTGACCCCAGTATCAGTCGCCAACCGGATTGTCCCTGAGGATCTGCAATGAACAGTTCTGAGCAATACGGTAAATCAAACAATAGTCAGCGGGGTTTTACCCTGATAGAAGTGATGGTGGCGATGCTGATCGTCAGTGTCGGCATTCTCGGCGTCGCGGGAATACAACTCGTCAGCCTGCAGCAGAATCAAAGCGCGATGCTCAACTCTGAAGCCTTGATGGTGGGGAACACCATCCTTGATCGAATTCGTGCCAATGCGCAGAGTGATTATGGCGGGGTGGACTATACGGATGTGCCCACCGCAGCAGCTCGCAACTGTATAACGAGCAGCTGCTCTCCGGCAGAAATGGCGGTGTATGACATTGCTCAATGGAAATGCAGTATCAACTCAACCCTGGAGCCGGTTGCCAACACGAGTCACCCGGTGTGCCTGAGTCTTGCCACCGAAGGTAAGCTGCCCGATGGCAATGGCAGGATTGTCAAGGCGACAGACAGCTATACGGTAACTATCGAGTGGCGCGATGATCGTGCCGGCGCCAGGCGGGAAATTTCCCTTCGAACCCAGATACGAGGCACCTGATATGCGACACGCCAGAGGCTTTTCAATTGTCGAGCTGTTGATTGCCATGGTGCTGGGCAGCATCGTGATCATTGGTATCGTTCAGTTGTTTGTCGCCAATTCGGCGACCTACAAGGTACTTGTGGGCCAGAGCCGGATGCAAGAGTCCGCTCGATTTTCACTGGAATTCATCGGCCGGGATGTGCGTCGCGCGGGTTACCGAGGTTGCCTGTCCAGCAAGGGTGAGATCCGCGTCAATGTCGCGCCGAGTGATTTGCCCTATGAATATGACATCCGCTTGCCGGTTGCCGGTTATAACGGCGGAGGCACTGGCTGGTCTCCAGCACTAGGTTGCCGGTTATAACGGCGGAGGCACTGGCTGGTCTCCAGCACTAACACCCATTAATGGTATTGATGTCAGTTTGATAGTGTCTGGCACCGATGTCTTGACGACCCGAAATCTATCGGCTGTTGAGTCTCGGTTGAAGAACGACTTAACCACTACCCAGATAAAACCGACGATTCGTATAGATGCAGGTTGGGCTGAATTTTTCAAAGGCGACATCGTGATGATACATGACTGTGAAAAAGCCACGCTGTTTCACGTCATGAACATGACGCCGGATCTCACCGCACCCTCGGCTAGCGCCCAGGACCTGGTGATAGATCATGGATTTGGTGGCGCTATCTCGAATACCACATTGCAGCTGGCAGACGTTAACACTTTTGAAACAGATGCGGCGATCTCGGCGGTTGAAGCCAGCACCTATTTTATTGCACCGGGTACGGGGGTTAACAGTGCGGGGGATACGCCGTCGTCACTGTGGCGCAAAACTGGTGCCGCAACGCCGGTTGAGCTGGTTGAAGGGGTAGAAGACCTGCAGTTGCTTTTCGGCGTTGATCGCGTCGATGGAGACGGCGTGCCTGATCAGTACCTTCAGGCAAACCAGGTTGACGACTGGGGTGAATTGGTGACGATTCGCGTCAGCATCGTCGCAAACAGTGTTGATGCGTTAGATGGCATCACCGGAGATGGCCTGATGCGTCGTACCTTCAGTCAAACCTACTTTATTCGAAATCATGGATAGCCTATCAATGCCAAGCGTAACTACCAGGTGTGTTTCGATACCGAAGGTGCATCAAAAAGGCCTGGCATTGTTTATGAGCCTGGTTATTTTACTGGTGGTGACGCTGCTGGGCGTGGCCTCTGTGCAGACAACGATGATGGAAGAGCAGATGTCGCGGAACTCACGCGACGCCAATATTGCCATGCTGGCGGCGGAGTCGGCGATTGAAGATGGTGAAACCTATATCGAAACATTGGGGGCTGCGCAGGCAGCAGATGATGCTGCGAAGCTGGCGGCTGGAGAAACACCCGTCGAGTTATTGGCGTTCATAGACGTTGACGCTGAGGCAAATGGTTTGTACTTCGAGGCGAGCTCTACCGCCACCCCTAATTGGGTGGGTGTTGTTTGGTCAGATCCTGATGGGAGTTATCTGTCGGCAAGCACTTCGATAGCTGGCGTTGAAACCCAACCAAAATACATTATCGAATATATCAAAACAGTGAATGTGGTCGAGCGGGATAGCATCAATGTTAATAACGTTGGCCAATCAGTAGTGACGGGCCGAAGCCAGATATTCAGAGTGACTGCCTTCGGCACCGGTGGTTCGGCGGATGCTCGTGCCATGCTACAAAGCACTTATGGACGGCGGTTAGATTAAGAAAATCGACTTATTAGGAGATCATTATGATGAACGAAGTATCCAATCGTGTTGGTGCGGCAGGTTTGTTTGGTGTACTTGTATTGATATTGCTTGCGTTCCCCGTCGCTGCACAGCCTCAATCCGATGGCTATTCCCCGGCAGAGCGTGCTGAACAGGCGCTCATTGATCAGCTTCAAAGGACGACATACGGCCGGATCAGGGCAACGTCTGCTGTAATTACGGATGTGGATTTTGAAGGGCCGCGAATCGTTGCTGACGGCCGGGCTTTCAATTTTTCGCCTGCAGCTCGGGTCAACCTGTTGTCAGGCGCGGGGGCGCCAACGTTGCTTCAGCAAGGCATGGCAATACGCATGCTCTTTGAGTCGCCCACAGCGCAAAGCAAGCTTGGCGTAATTCACAATATCGATGAAATTGAAGTGGATGAATTAATGGTGTTTTAACCGCCTATGGCTTGATCGTGGCGGCACAGAGTGTAACCGGCATGATCAAACGTCTACTGGGTGAGACTTTAGATTAAGGATGATCTATGAACAGCCAAAAAATATTATTATCGATGTTGCTCGCCGTTAGTATTGGGTGCCTGCCGCTTATTGCCGTCGCAAAAGGGGAGAAGGCGAACGATGATGAATACTATATCTTCGAGGATAATCCCGGTGTTGTGCTTGAGGTGCTGTTAAACGATAACTACAACGAGCCGGCGATTATTAAAATCGCCGGGGTGACCGTGACCATTGACGGCATCGACTATCCCAACAGCAGTGAGTCGAGACCGTCTACCATTATTGATCCGTTCGGGCAGGCGGTGACGTTGCCCAATGGCACGGTAATCGCCAATCCGGACGGCACCGTCACCTATAAGCCGAAACCCAACTTCAAGGGTTGGGACCATTTTCATTACACTTTCAAGGACGACAAGAAGAAAACTAAAGAAGGACGGGTGGATATCAGGGTAAGAGGTGTCAACGACGCGCCGGTGGTCACGGGCCAGAACCACACCATGGATGCCCACGATGTTCTTACTGTCAGTGCCGCGAACGGCCTGCTGAGTACTGCCTATGATGTGGATCAGGACGAGTTGACACTGATTGTCGTGGTCGAGCCTTTGCACGGTACTTTAGTTGTGGCCGATGACGGCAGCTATGTTTACACGCCTGACATCAATTTTGATGGCACCGACACGTTTACGTTCGCAGTCTCTGATGGCCAGACGACCAACATCGGTGGCCCCCAATCGGTAACTATCCAGGTTGTTGCCCTGACGCCACCCATCCAGGCCGACAACGATACCTATTACATCAGCGAAGATGCGGGCAGCGTCGTGTT
>Ga0206128_1003757_pt1 | contig 12371 bp, 13 predicted proteins | sample Helgoland_Spring_7_FD_148601 | JGI IMG/M metagenome (GOLD analysis project Ga0206128, IMG submission 148601) | Pelagic subsurface seawater microbial communities from Kabeltonne, Helgoland, North Sea - Helgoland_Spring_Bloom_20160426_1 | ecosystem: Environmental > Aquatic > Marine > Epipelagic ...
GAAACCATACTATGTTGTTCACCACAATTACTAAAACTCAAATGAAAGATTTGAAAGCAGTAATTGAACGTGCTTGTCCCGAACATCATGTTTTGATACTTAATGGTGATGAAACAAGCAACAAGGAAGCACAAGGTCGTACCTTTGAAGAACTGGTTGCACTTGAAAATGGCAAATATCCCGGACGTGATAAGTTAATTGTAATTACAAACATGATGGGGACTCGTAGTTACAGTGTTCCACAGATTCAAGCATGTTTGTTTATGATGGAAGGCGGCGATGTTTATCCTTATATGCAACGTTACAGCCGTTGTTTAACGCCTGGGTTTGGTAAAGAGTATGGTCACATCTTTGACTTTGCATTTGATACAAACAAAACTCGAAACACTGAAATGACCATTGCTATTGAAGCGGCAGCAATTATGGAACAAAAAGGTATTAGTTTTCCAGATGCAGTTCGTGAGGTTATGTTCTCGGTAGGTCTTAAAGATATGATGCAAGGCAAGTGGTTGGATGCAACTGATGTTATTGCACGTTTCGAAGACAATGACAAACTAGTAGAAGTAGCCAATGCACTAAGTCGTGTAGGTGTAGAAGACTTTGATGGTGCTGACTTTCCATTTCTCGCTGAACTTGCAAAACGTTCAATGAGTAAAACAGAAAAGTCAGACTTTGAGAAGAAAATTAAAACTGGCAAAACATACGAAACAAAAAAACGTGAAGGTATAGATACAACACCAGAAGAAGACAAAGAATATCTAAAAGCACTAAACGATATGAAGAAAACTATTGAACGTGCAATTCGTATGTTGAATAGTAGTGCCAGCACCGTGACAGAGTTTGCTAATTATGAAGGCAAGACATATGAGCAATGTTTGGACATTATTGAAAAAGACACAAAACTTGCTACTGAGTTTTTTGAAATGTTTGGTGTAGATGTAAGTTTTGTCAAAAGCATTAAAGATAAACTGCCGCTTCCGACACTTGACCTTATTGTAGAACGTACAATTCATGGTGATAGTGCAAACAACGTAGCCAATAGTTCTCTTGGTATTGTAGCAGATGACCCTGCTCTTTGGAGAGAAATTTTTAGCACACGGGCAATGCGTAGAAAGTTAAATAGTAATAAGTGTAAGCGTATCCTTGTAGTAGCAGGAGGTCTTGGCACAGAAATTGGCGTATTAGTTGAACTATATGGTATTGACATTGTTGGCAAAATTGTGTATAATGACAAGTATACTTCATTCTGTAATCGTATTAAAAATAAATACCCTAATATTACAGTAATGCAAGGTGATTTTTTAGATTTGGAGTTTGATATGAAATTTGATGTAGTTGTTGGTAACCCTCCTTATCAGGATGGAGATAATCCTAGTGCTAAACTATGGAATAGATTTGTTGAAACATCATTTAGACACACTAAAGACAATGGCGTACTATCAATGATACACCCACTTGTTTGGATGCGCCGCCCTAATGGTCAAGCATCAGACAAAATTGTAAAAAATATATATAGCCAATATCAGTTAGATTATGTAGATGCCACTGCTACAAAACATTTTAAGATTGGCGAAGAAGTTTCCGCTGTTGTTTTAGAAAAAACAAACCGTTACAAAGATACTGAATTTAAATTTTTAGATAGAAATGAATCTTTAGAATACAATGGACAAAAACTTTGCCTAACCATAAACGAAGTTATTGCTTTAAAAGTCTATAATAAAATTATGAACTATGCTGGCAAAAAGATAGGGTCATATGTTTGGTGCGACTATGGCGGAGATGCTACAATTGAGCAACGAATTGAACGTGGGGATTTTACTATTGGTGTAAATGAAAAAAATACACAGCCAGTTTTTTGGACTGCTGCTAACAATAATTACTACTTTGCTAATCCTGAAAAGTCTAAAAAGGGTATAAAGATTATTATTAACAGAAGCGGTTACTATTATGTGAAAGACAACGTTGACAAGTATATAAAATTAGATGCTAACAATCAATATGCTGTGGGTGTTGCTGGATATGCATTGTCTTTTGATACTGAAGAACTTGCAAAAAACTGTCTCTCGTATTTAACTAGTAAGTTATATGCTTGGTTTGTAGAATATGAAAAGTCGGGCGGGTATAATACAGGGGTTCCTAAGTTAGGTTATTTAGATATTAACAAAAAATGGACAGATCAAGACGTGTATGATTATTATAACCTAACACAAGAAGAAATTGATTACATTGAAGCAAATGTTAAGTAAGATATACAAACATCTCTTTGACCGTGAGTATATGAGCGGTGTAGAGCGTGAAAAGACTCGTGTTAAAGCAACAGGAGAAGTGTTCACGCCTACGCCACTTGTAGAAGAAATACTAGATAAAATGGATCAAGAACTATTCAAAGATCCTACTAAAACATTTCTGGATCCTAGCGGCGGCGATGCTCAATTTTTAGCAAGTGTACTTTATCGTAAATTACAAAATGGTATAGATTTTAAAACAGCATTGTCTACACTATATTCGGTAGATTTGATGCCAGACAACGTAGACTTGATGAGGGAACGTTTATTGTGTGGTTTTGAGGAGTATAGACACATTCTGGAACAAAACATCGTTTGTGCTGATGGTTTACGCTATCATTACAGATTCGACGGATCTCTGCCATATGATCCTACACCCGAAGAACAACAACAAGAACTATTCGAATCTTTATTCGAAGTTCAAGAATAAAGGAAATCAATTGACACAAAAGAAACCAGAATCAAAAAAACTTAAAGACATGCTGGCTGCACTTGAAAGCAAAGAGTTTCAGTTAGCCGGCGGCATGAGCTACCACGAAGATATAGATTTATCAGAGCCGTGGACACACAAAGAAACATTGGTTGCTCAACGTGCTTATAAACAAGGCCACGAAGAAGCATGGGCAAAAGCAGATATTATTATTCAATATCTAATAAAAAATGCAAACAAGTAGGTTGACACATTCTCAAAAGGTGCTATAGTAATATAGTAAACAAAGGAGACGAGTATGCCCGAAAGTACACAAAACACAAAAGGTATTGACCTTCCAGTTGGCTTTGAAACAGTACCCGAAGAGGATTTTCAAGCTCGCGAGGCACTAACTACTGCCCGCGTTAAGATGCTGTTAAAGACCAGTTGGTTTGGTACAATGGCAACTCGTCTCCCACTTGTTAACTCAGATGCGTGGTTAAACACTGCCGCTACTGATGGCAAGTATTTTTACTACAATAGTAAGTTTATTAACATGCTAAAGCCAGGAGAACTTATCTTCTTGTTTGGGCATGAAGTGTTGCATAATGTATATGATCATCTAGGTCGTAGCAAGCAAAACAAACACAATCCTATGCTATCTAATATTGCCGCAGACTATTGCGTAAACAGAGATCTAAAAGACAATCGTATTGGTACTTTTATTACAACTGTGCCTGCGCTGTATGATCGCAAGTATGATGGCATGAGCATGGAAGAAGTTTATGACAGCCTTTATGAAAACGCTGACAAGATCAATATTGATGATCTCGTAGATCAGTTGCTGGATGAGCATTTGGATGGTGAGGATGACGGACAAGGTGATGGTGGCGAGCCTCAAGAAGATGCGAATGGTAACCTTGTTAGTAAAAGCAAGCCCAAGTACAGCAAAGAGCAAAAGCAACAAATCCGTGATAACATCAAAGAAAGTCTCTTACAAAGTGCCGCTGGTGCAAGTGCTGGCGAGATGCCTGCAGGTGTAAAGCGCATTATCAAGGATCTCACAGAGCCTAAAATGCCTTGGCAAGAACTGCTTAACATGAGTATCCAAAGCACACTTAAAGGTGACTATTCGTTTATGGCTCGTAGCAAAAAAGGCTACTTCAGTGATGTTGCACTACCTGGTCAGACTCCAGAAGAAACTATTGATATTGCACTAGCATTGGATATGAGTGGTAGTATTAGCGACACAATGGGCAAGGAGATGTTGTCAGAAGTACGCGGTATTATGGAGCAGTTCCAGGACTTTAAGATCAAAGTATGGTGCTTTGATACACAGTGCTATAACTATGCAGAGTTTAGTCCACAGAACATTGACGAGTTTGATGACTATGCTATTACTGGCGGAGGCGGCACAGACTTTGATGCTAACTGGGCCTTTATGAAAGAAAACGAAATCCGTCCAGAACGCTTTATTATGTTCACAGATGGTTACCCTTGGAATAGTTGGGGTGATCCAGACTACTGTGATACAGTGTTTATTATACACGGCAGTGAGGACATTGTTCCTCCGTTTGGTAACCATGCTTACTATAGTGAGGCTAAATAGTTATATAGTAAGTTAACTCGTAGTAGTCTCAGGATGACTATACAAGGAGAAGCCGCAATGCGTTATTTTGCAGCAATGGCGGCTATTGCATTTTTAGGTGGCAGTGTCGCTAGTAGTGTTTTAGCACAAGAACAAGGACAATGGGTTTCAAAGCCTGTTCAATGTGGAACTATAGACGAAGTTGCCACTATTACTAAAAGCAAAGGTCTAGAACTGACGTTTGCCGGTGAAGGTGTTAGCAATAGCGTAAACTTTGATGAACCTATAAAAGTGTATGTGTTTTTAGGCATCAATCCTGAAACAAACGAATGGGCAATCACTGAAATTGACTCACAAGGTGACACAGGGTGTGTTATCGGATACGGCAATGATTTTACAATTGACGCTGGCACTATGCAAAAACTTGCAGGACCTAAATCATAATAATAAGTAATAGTAGCATATAATTATTGACATAAAATTCTAATTCACATATAATACTAATAATGATATCAAAGACACAAGGAGATTCGAATGTCTGAAGAAGAAAACATGCCTGCGGAAACTGCAGAATCCGCAGAAGCACCAGCGGCACCTTCACTGGGTGTTAACGATCTAAAACTTATGGCTAACATTATTGAAGTCGTAAGTAATCGTGGTGCTATTAAAGCAAACGAAATGGCTGCCGTTGGCACACTGTATAACAATCTAATGAACTTTTTGATTGCCAATGGTGCTGTAAATGTACCACAGCCTGAAGTAGCAGATGATGCGCCAGTAGGCGAAGATGCTGCTGAAGTAGAAGCAACAGAGGAAGAATCAAATGATTAAACATGTAGGCAGACAAGGTGACAAAAAAGTTGTTGTAGTCTTCCGTGAAGTGCCTGAAGAAGAGCATATGGCATTGGTTGTTTATCCTGATCAATTGCAGCAAAATTTGCATGATGATCTAATGAACGCTATTCAAAGTGTTAAAGGTCAAGAAGCAAAAGACCTTGGCAATGCACTTCATGGTATTACTGGCACTAACGGAAGAACTATCCTGAATACTATCCATAGCGAACGCTTTATGAAAAAGGTTCGCACACAGGATATTCTTATGATTCCGCAGCCAAACAATCCAGGTATTCGATTGGATGAACTTAACAAAATCATTCGTGATTTGGACACAGGCGCTGATGCGGCTGCACAACTAGCAGACATGGATGCTAATGCTGGACTAGCTGATCCTCAGAAAAAAGCAAAAGGTATTGCAGCGGCAGCGGCAGCAACTGGTAGTACTGGTGTGCTAACTGACGAAGCTATTGCACAAAATCTCGTGCAGCAAGCAGAGCAAATGAAAGCACAAATGGCTACACTGGAAGCAGAAGCAGCTCGTTTGATGGAAGAAGCACAGAGTCTTAATCCTTCACTAAAGCCAAAAGCAAAGCGTGGACGTAAACCTGCAGCAAAGGCAACAGCATAAAATGAAAGTACAACTAGTAAGTTATAGCAAACCTGCACCAGGGTTTGAAGCAGAAGGTGTCGATGATGTACAGGAACTCATTGCATTTTGTGCAAGAGTAAGTAACCCTAGCGCACAAATCAATACTGAAACAAGTGAAAAACTTATTAGGTACTTGGTTAAACATCAGCATTGGTCACCATTAGAAATGGTCAGTGCTTGTCTTGAAATTGAAACTACTCGTGACATTGCACACCAAATTGTGCGTCACCGTAGTTTCAGTTTTCAAGAGTTTAGCCAGCGTTATGCTAATCCTGTTGAGGACTTGGCTTTTGCAAGTCGCGAAGCAAGACTACAGGATACAAAGAATCGTCAAAACAGCATCGAACTTGATCTGGAAAATGACGAAGAAGATCAAAAGCTAGATCAAATGTGGCGAGCAAAACAGGATGCAGTTATCATGGCTGCAGACAAGGCTTACCGCTGGGCTATTGATAATGGCATTGCTAAAGAGCAAGCCCGTGTAGTTCTTCCAGAAGGACTAACAAAGACCCGTTTGTATATGAACGGTACTCTACGCAGTTGGGTTCATTATATTGAATTGCGTAGTGCGCATGGCACACAAAAAGAGCATATGGAAATTGCTAAAGAATGTGCTAAAGTTATCTCAGAAATCTTTCCACTCGCAGAAACTCTTTAAGGAGTAACACAATGGGCGCACGCCATCCTCGCGAAACTATCAATCAACTTGGTGCTGATCAGATCTATTTTATTTTAGCAGCACGCCATTTAATTAGACAAGGTGTTGTTAAATCACCAGGTGATGCTATTCGCTATATGGAAAAAAACAACAGTGACGTTGATGCTATTATCGAAGAACTTGTAGTAAGCAAGCAAGCAAAAATTGCTGTAGAAGAACCAGAAACAGTAGATGAATGATTAAACTAAGTGATTTTGCAGCTATTAATATTTCGGAAATAGTTGCACCAACCTTAGATACAAATAGTTATATTTTAGGACCTAGTGTAGCAAAGTTTGAAAATGCTTTTGCAGAATACACTGGGTCCGAAGCATGTGCTGCTACTGCTAATTGTACAGATAGTTTGCGCATGTGTTTACAAGCATTAGGTATTGGACCGGGCAGTCGTGTTGCTGTTCCAAGTTTTACTTGGTTAAGCACTGCAGAAGTTGTAAAGCAGTTGTATGCGCAGCCTGTATTTGTTGACATTGACGATACACTGTGCATAGATACAGAGCACTTGCTATCAGTTGTTGATAGTGTAGACGCTATTATCTATGTAAACTTATTTGGAAATGTTACAGACATTGACGGTATTTTAAGGGTAGCAGGTGCTACGCCAGTTATCGAAGATAACGCACAAGCAACTGGCGCATTATACAAAAACAATACATTAGGTAATACAGGTGTTATTAGTTGTTATAGTTTTTATCCCACTAAAAATTTAGCAACGCTGGGAGATGCTGGATGTGTTACAGGACCTAAAGACTTTGTTGATACCATAAAATATTTAAGGAATCACGGGCAAGGCAACGTTAAATTTCGTGCTGGCACAGTTGGATGGAATAGTAGAATGGATAGTATTCATGCTGACATATTACTGCACGAATTGCCTAAACTAAATGGCAGAAATACTAGACGTAGAGAAATAGCAGAACATTATAAAGCAAATATTAACTTGCCGACACAAAAAATTAATGCAGACTGTGTTCCAGTATATCATCAATATGCTCTTATCACAGATAAAATCAAAGAGCTAGAAGGTATTCAAACACGTTCGTATTACAATACACCAATACACAAATTAAATGCATACAACACAGGACAAACTTTGCCTGTAACAGAATACTATAGTAAAAATAATATATGTATTCCAGTGCATCCATTTTTAACAGATGAACAAGTAGAATATATTGTAAAGCGAGTTAACGAATGCGTATAGCAGTTATAGGAACAGGACGTTGGGGTAGTAAAATTGCCGATACTGTTGAGCAAAAATATGAATGTGTGCGCATTGACTTAGGCGATCAAGTTAATTATAATTATGATGCTGCAATTATTGCCACACCTGCTCCCACGCATCACTTTTTAGCAAACGAACATCTTGATAAAAGTATTCCTGTGTTAATTGAAAAACCTGTGAGTGTGCATAACGAAACTGTTCAGCATATTTGTGATGTTGCACAAAGCAATAATACAGTGTGTCAGGCAGGGCATATATTATGCTTTACTCCTAACACACAATGGATTAAAAACAACTACCCACTAAACACACTCCGTATGTTCGAAAGTCGCAGATTAAATTGGGGAACTATTCCACAAGGTGACGTTGACCTAGCATTGCATTTGGGTGTGCATGATTTAGGACTATTAGACTATCTTAAAGGCGAAGAAATTAAAAGTGTGCAGAGATTTGGAGAAAGCACAACAGAATGTATTAATCAAGACTACACTGTTTGGAAGATTGATTATAGTTCATTCAGTGCAATGTTACATGCAGGCTGGCATTATCCGCAGAAGTGTCGTAGTATTACACTCGTAGGCGAGACACAAAGCATATTTGCAGATGATAATACAGACACAGTTGATGTTTATGAGGGCAGATATCTCAATAGTTTAACTACAGATCATAAAGAAACTATTACACACAATGAAGAATTGACACCGCTTGCAAAACAAATTGATAACTTTGTGTTTAGCATTATGACCAATAACTTGGAAAGCATTAATGGCATTAGCCATATACGCAGAGTATACAATAACCTGGAGAAACTAAGAAATGTATAAACGCATACTAGCAATTGGCGCACATCCAGATGATGTAGAACTAGGCTGCGCAGGCACACTGCTAAAATTTAAGGAGCAAGGCGCAGAAGTAGACATTGTAGTCGCTCGCGATGACAATGCTCCTCGTCCTAGTGTGCGCAGAGACAGAGCACAAATGCAAAAAGAATATCAAGACAGTGAAAAGGTTCTTGGTATTCCGTTTCATATTATGAAAAATCCATATGACGAGACTGGCAGGCCAAGATTAGAATGGAATAATGCCAGTATTACACAAATGGACGAAGTAGTAAATGCCAAAGATTATGATCTAATTATTACACACAGCAAAGGTGACCATCACAACGATCATCAAAACACATTTAATATCGTGAACAGTAGTTTACGCAGATACAGAGGCGAGTTTTGGTGCATGGAAGGCGGCCCGTATAGTAACAAAAATAAAATCTTTAATCCCACAGTGTTTGTTGACATTTCGGACTTGATTGAAACAAAGTTAGATAGTATAATATGTTATACAAGTTACTTCGATGAGACACTGTTACATAATATCCGCGGACTAGCAGCATATCGTGGACAGATGTTAGGTGTGCAATATGCAGAAGCATTTGAATTACAGTATAGGAACATACGATGAAAAGAATTCTTATTTTAGGTGGTCACGGTTTTATTGGCAGTCATACTGCTAATATCCTTAAAAAGCAAGGGCACTACATTGGTGTAGTGGATTGCTATCACAAATATTACACATTTCCACAAGAGGAATATGATTGTGTACTTAAACAGCGACAAGATCTTTGCGGTGCTGATCAGGTTTTCCCTGGACAAATTGAAGATCCGGTGTTTATGGAAAACGCTTTTAAAGCATTTAATCCAGACATTGTAATTCATGTTGCTACATATCCAAACGCATATATGGTTAAGCGTAATGTTATTGATGCAACAGGCAATATGATCACTGCCACTGCAGTGACACTGGATTTATGTGTTGAGTATAATGTAGAACGTATTGTGTTTGCAAGTTCAAGTATGGTATATGGTGACTTTATTAATAGTGCGCCTATTGAAACAGATAGGACAAATCCTCTTACACTGTATGGTAGTTATAAACTACAAGGTGAAAAAATGTGCCAAATTTGGCAGCGAGAAAAAGGCTTGGAATATTCAATCCTACGCCCAAGTGCGCTATATGGCACAAGAGATATGATTGTGGGGGTTATTAGTAAATTAGCGGAAGCAGCACTTACTACAGGCGAACTGCGTGTACAAGGTCCAGATAATAAACTAGATTTTAGTTGGGTCGAAGATGTTGCAAGTGCTTTTGCTACAGCCGCTACTCACAAAAACTGTGCTAATCAAATCTTCAACTGTACTCGTGGACAAGGTCGTACTATTATGGAAGCAGCAGAACTAGTGAAAGCACGGTTAGGCGGTACTATTACTACACTACCACATGACGAGTTTTATCCAAACAGAGATACACTTACCAGCGACAAACTAAAGAACAGCACAAACTGGAATCCAGTAATGAATATTGATCAAGGTATTCCACGATATTTAGATTGGCTATTAGAACAACCTTACATTAAAAAAATGCCGCGTTATGGTCAAATCGTTTAACCTAGATAGACATTGGCAAGACGTTGGTTCACAAGTTACTGATCTTGCTAACCAGCATTTGACTAACGGCATATGTCAACGTGGTGAACTTACACAACAACTAGAACAACGAATTGCTAATGCGACAGGAAAAAAGTACTGTAAAACATATGGCAGCGGTACTGCGGCACTCACTCAAGGACTGCGCAATTTAAAATTACCATCAAACACTGAAGTACTAGTGCCAGCTTACACGTTTCTCGCAAGTGCAAGTGCAGTAAGTCTAGCAGGATTGCGACCTGTATTTGTAGATGTAGATGACTTCTATCATATTGATCTCGACGATGCAGCAAGCAAAATATCAAATAATACACGAGTTTTATTGTATGTATCGTTGCTAGGTTCTCCTGCCAGAACAGACATTGGCCAATGGTGTGCAGACAAAGGATTGATACTAGTTGAGGACGCAGCACAAAGTTTTGGTGCTCCGTTAAGCAATGCTGTGTTTAGTATGATTAGCTTTAGTCCAACTAAACCCTGCACTAGCTTCGGCAGTGGAGGTGCAATTGTAACCAATTGTTTAGGTATTGCTCGCAATGCCGAGCTTGGACGGCTTCATGGTAAAAGAAAAAATGATGATGTTACTGCTACACTAGGCGTAAACAGTGTAATGAGCACTCACGAAGTTGCAGGTGTGTATGTGAATTTAAATTTATTAGAAGAACATGCACAAAGACGCAGAGAAATTTCCATTGAATATATTAGAGAACTCGCTGGCATAGTTGAGTTCGCAAAGTATCGTAAAGGAACTACCTATAGCAAGTTTGTAATACAGCATCCCAACAGAGATGCTATGCCAGGCACAGTACATTATGGATTGTTGCCGCCCGAAGAAGCAATCTATAATATAGAGTTGCCAGCAAACTGTGCAAGATTGCAAATGTTAAGTAAAACGCTGCCTAACTGTGCTTATATGACTGATGCAGAAGTTGAGTCAATTATAAAGGCTGTTAAAGCGGTTGCGTAGCCAACGCCAATCATTAATTTGTTTTAGATCTTCTCCACTATCAGCAAATGCCACTCCGTCATTTGCTCCTCGCAACACCCATTCACTATAATCACCATAAGCATATGTACACCAAACATTTAATCTATGTTGTGTTTCAATATCGACTTGATCTCTGATACAACGACTTTGTAGTTTTGTACATTCTCTAAATGCAGTACGCCAAGCACGATATTCATCTTCTGCAAAATGTGCAAAGGCACTAAGTTCGGGAACAACTTGCACAGGGAAACTTGTTGTGAAGTCTACACCAAATTCATCTTCGTTGGCATTTAATAACAAATCACAGTTATAAAGTATTACACCCATTGTGCCATATTCTAAATCGTTGCTCATGTTGCGAGCATTAAAAATATAGTGGCTCGGTGTGCGTAATCTGTCTGGTAAAAAGTCAAATTTGAAATCTAGATTAACTTGCGTTTTGGCAAACACTGCAAAGTAATGATCTGTTTCACTTATACGAGCAGCCTCACGAAGTGCATTAAGTTGTCCATCTATACCGTGTAATCTCTTTGCTCGCGGATGCTGTTTTTTTAGTATATCGTAGTTTAAATCGGCGTTTTTTTCGTCATACGAAATGAACACTACATCTTGTGGTTTTTCATCCACATTCCAGTCATTATGACGCAATATGTATGGGTAGTCATAGTACTGTGTCCGAAAATGCTGTTTACAGTCGCGTGGCACCAAGAGTACACTACCGTTTGTGCCAAAGGCGTGTAAATTGCGTTTTTCCCATAAATTAGGGTAAAACTCAAAACGTGCATCACTATAATGCACCCATTCATACATATCGCCTAGTGTAGTGCGAGGCACGCCGTCACTGTGCCAGTTAATGTGTTCATACCACCCCAATACTTTAAGGCCCTCTGCTTGACGCTTAAAAGCTGCTACAGGTATGAGAAAAGTATCACCAAACTGACAATCACCGCTTGCCCAACAGTGTATTTGCTCTGCTTCCCAAGGCACAGGTTGCCAAGAGAAATCAAAATCTGTATAATCACACAAGTCGCTTACAACCCATACATATTCTGTACGGGCCTTTTCCACTATGCGTTTAATAGTTGCTAGGTGTGTGTTATTGTATCTTGTATATTGAGTATGTGCAGGTAGTTGTGTACTGCCACCCATTTGCATACAGTAAATGTCAAACATTAATCCCATCCTAACGCAAAAA
>Ga0206128_1003759_pt1 | contig 12363 bp, 9 predicted proteins | sample Helgoland_Spring_7_FD_148601 | JGI IMG/M metagenome (GOLD analysis project Ga0206128, IMG submission 148601) | Pelagic subsurface seawater microbial communities from Kabeltonne, Helgoland, North Sea - Helgoland_Spring_Bloom_20160426_1 | ecosystem: Environmental > Aquatic > Marine > Epipelagic ...
CACAACATTTTTAAAGTCGACCGTCCGGCCCTGGGAATCAGTTAGTCGACCATCATCCATCAGTTGAAGGAGCACATTAAAAACATCCGGGTGTGCTTTTTCAATCTCATCAAAAAGAATCACCGAATAGGGTTTTCGACGTACAGCTTCGGTTAATTGACCGCCCTCTTCATAACCGACATAACCAGGGGGAGCTCCTAAGAGCCGGGCAACGGAGTGTTTCTCCATGTATTCCGACATATCGATGCGGACCACATTGCTTTCGTTATCAAAAAGACTCTCGGCTAAAGTCTTAGCCAGTTCGGTCTTTCCTACCCCTGTGGGACCAAGAAAAAGAAAGGATCCAATGGGCCTTTGTGGATCCTTGATCCCGGCACGGGCTCGCAAAATCGCATCAGAAACGGCATCTACTGCCTCGTTTTGTCCAATTACCCGCTGGTGAAGAATACTTTGGAGCCGTAAAAGTTTTTCGCGCTCTCCCTCAATTAATTTAGTCACAGGTACGCCGGTCCAACGGGCTACAATCTCGGCAATCTCCTCAGATGTTACCTCTTCTTTTAAAATGGAATCCTCCTGCTTTTCCATTTGCTCAAGGGTTTCTAATTCCTCTTCCAACTTTGGCAGTTTACCGTGCTTAAGTTCGGCAACTAAGTTTAAATCATAGGCCCGCTCAGCTCGTTCCATTTCTGCTCGTGTGGACTCGATCTGCTCGCGTAGGACACGGACATTATCAATTCCCTGGCGCTCGTTCTCCCATTGCCGCTTGATCGTTTCCATCTTGTCTCGAGCGTTCCCAAGTTCTTTGCACAAAGATTCGAGTCTATCCTTGCTCGACTTATCCTTTTCTTGTTTCAGAGCAGTTTCTTCGATTTCCAACTGTAATACACGGCGACTGACCTCGTCTAGTTCCGCGGGCATACTATCAAGTTCGGTACGAATCATGGCACATGCCTCGTCTACTAAATCAATGGCTTTGTCCGGCAAGAAACGATCAGAGATATAACGGTTTGAAAGAACCGCAGCCTGAACCACTGCCTCGTCGCGAATGTTTACTCCGTGATGGATTTCAAAACGTTCACGCAGACCACGCAGAATGGATATCGTATCCTCAACATTTGGCTGATCGACGAGTACGGTCTGAAAACGCCGTTCGAGGGCTGCATCTTTTTCGACATGCCTACGATATTCATTTAAGGTGGTAGCACCAATACATCTTAGCTCACCACGGGCAAGCATTGGTTTAAGCATATTGCCCGCATCAATCGCACCCTCCGCTTTGCCTGCACCCACAATCGTGTGCATTTCATCAATAAAGAGGACAATTCTTCCTTCTGACTTACTCACCTCGTTAAGGACGGCTTTTAAACGCTCTTCAAATTCACCACGAAATTTTGCACCGGCTAGCAAGGAGCCCATTTCTAAAGTAAAAATCGTTTTATCCTTTAATCCTTCGGGCACATCTCCGCGGACAATCCGTTGAGCAAGTCCTTCCACAATCGCCGTCTTACCCACTCCAGGCTCACCGATGAGTACTGGGTTATTCTTGGTCTTTCGGGAAAGAATTCTAATTACTCGTCGAATTTCAGAATCTCGGCCAATAACAGGATCGAGCTTTCCCGCTTTTGCCTGTTCCACTAAATCGATACCGTATTTTTGAAGTGCACGAAAGGAATTCTCCGGTGTTTTAGAAGTTACTTTTTGTCCACCCCTAACCTTAATAATCGCCTCACGGATTTTTTTCTCTGTTAGGGCAAAATTCTTAAAAAAGTTTTGAAAGCTTGCAGGCTTACCCACCGAAGATAAGCCGAGTAGTAAATGTTCTGTACTTACATAATCATCCTGCATTTCTTTAGATATGACCTGTCCCTTTTCCACTGCCTCAGTAAGTGCAGAGGATGCGTAGGATCGGGCAGTATTAACATTTCCTGCAATCTTAGGTAATTTTTTGAGTTCCCGTTGTAAAGAAAGTTGTACCGGTGCGGCACCCACTTTCATTTCATCCATTAGGGCCGGGACAATGCCATTCTCTTGATTCATCAAGACAGAAAGAAGATGCCAAACCTCCACCTCCTGCTGTCCGTTTCGCTTAGCTACATTTGCCATTTCTTGAATAGCAGAAATTCCAAGTTCAGTAAATTTTTCGGGGTCTACATTCATAACGAATCTTCTCTTGCAGAATACATACCAATTATATTCGCCTGAAAACCTTCATAAACACAAGCCTATGGGCGAAGTATTCCTAATTAAGCGAAGAATTTATGTGACGGATAATGATTAGGTCCGCCCAACCTGGGTCAATTTGTCCCAATTCTAGTCCTTTAAAATTAATCCGTGACAAAGAGGTTGCACTTCATACAGGATCGTTTCTTAACTCAGGAATAAAAAAGAACCCAAAAAATGAAAATCTTTTGCATACTACATAATGACTCAAAATCGTGTATGCTGGTGAGTTATTCCCAAAAAGCTTTACCGAATCGAAAAGAATATACTAACGGCATGAACCTGGTCAGTCCTAAGAAAATTGATTTCACTCCTGGACGGTTGGTGGGTTACATTTCTAGAGTGCTTGGCTTGACAAAATCCCTTGAAGATTCCGGCCATAACTTAAAAGTAACTTCTAATAAAGGCAGAGAAGGCTCTCAGGTAGAAAAGGGATTAATAGACGATGCATTGATCATCCATCAACCCTTCCTTTCCCACTACCAATCACGTAAAGGCGTGGAATCGGCCTTTAACTTTAAAAGGGTGGTTATTCAAGACCCTGGATCAAGTCAGGTAGATTTGGAATCGACAAATTACAAAATTAAAGAAGGCGGTTCACCTTGTTGAATAGATCAATGAACCTTGGGGAAAGAATTCAATTCATCGATCGTAAGCTCGAAGAATTGTATCCCGACCCGCCTATTCCTCTTGATCACAAAGATCCTTACACCCTTTTAGTCGCCGTCCTTCTGTCTGCACAATGCACAGATGCTAGGGTGAATTAAATAACCCCAAGCTTATTTGAATTAGCAGACAACCCCAAAGATATGGCCACCCACTCGGTCGATCAGATCGATTCGATCGTTCGACCATGTGGCTTAGCTCCACGAAAAGCTAAGGCCATTCGAGACCTCTCTTCTATTCTCATCGATCAATACCAAGGTGTCGTACCATCGTCCTTTGAGGCACTGGAATCTCTACCTGGAGTGGGCCATAAAACCGCATCAGTGGTAATGGCCCAAGTGTTCGATCATCCTGCTTTTCCGGTCGATACTCACATACATCGTTTGGCCCAGCGATGGAAACTAACCTCAGGGAAAAGTGTTGTTCAAACAGAGCGAGATTTAAAAAGACATTTTGCAAAAGAAAGATGGAACGATCTTCATCTTCAAATCATCTACTATGGTCGGGAGCATTGCCCTGCTCGATCCTGCTATGGACTCAAGTGTTTGATCTGCCGATCTTGTTTTCCAAACCGCAAAGCTGAAATAAAAACCAAGAAACCCTAACCTGCGTTTACAAACATTCGGGGGCGGGAATCTTTTAATTTTTGTATCGCCTCGCTGGAAAGACCAGTTTGATAAAGAAAAACTTGCTGCAGTCCTCCCATAAGAGATAGAGAATCGACTACAGTATCGTCTAGTTTTAATCGAATGAGGTTTAAAAGTTCCAAGCTCGGAATGGTTGAAACATTTCTTATTCCAGCGGTGGTAATTTTTTCCGAGCCTTCGAGAATTAATTTTTTAAGGTTGGGAAACTTTTGCAAAATCGCCAAGCCGGTATCCGAAACCTGAGAGTTCGTAAGATCCAAAATAACCAAATGTTGAGCAATGTACTGCAATATTTTTAAATCTTCATCATTCATGGCCAGCTTGGGATCAACTGGAGAGATTACCTGCAAACCAACTTGCCCCTCTATTGGCATGATAACAATACCGGATGAACGTAAATGATGCCATTGTTCAGGAGCGAGCCTCAAATCTGCCATCATACCGGGAGGCGCCTCTGTAATCTCTACTGAATCGGGTTCTCGACCAGGAAACCATTGATCTATGGGCACTCCAAATTTGCGCACAATTGGACCGACTTGAGAGGGAGCAACGAGGTAAGATCCTAAGGTCGATCCGCAAACAACTAATCCGGTTACAAAAAAGACAGCTAAGGTTGCGATAAATTTGGAAGCCAAACTCTTTTCTTTTACTTTTACAGTGGTTTGTTTGGTATTTAATCCACGTACCTTGACTGATTTTTTTACATTCTTTTTCTTTTGTCCTTTCGCTGAAACGGTAGCTGGCACAGAAGGTTGCTCAACTACAGGAAGGTCCGCACTTACTGCCCTAGCTTGCCTGCTAGCAGTCTCCTTCAGCATATTGATAATGTCGGGAAGAGGTTTCCACTCCGTTTGTCCCTCAAGCAGGGCTGAGTCAGTGACCAGCAATTGTCCAGTTTGTAAAAATTGATTAGCTTGTTCGGAAGAATAAGGCCCAAAGGTTTGACCACCCCGAGAAACAAAGAGAGATGTTGCTTTTTCGGAAGCACCTAAATTGACTTTTCCCTTGCGACCGAGCAATTGATCCAAAGTGCCTGAAACCTTATGAAAATACCTATCAACGGGTATTTTATTTTTCAAAATCGCCTGTAAATCCCCCATCCGCAGACGAAGACCAGGTGGCAAATCGGTATCTTCAAGGTAAATCGCCAAGAACGGTTTTTTCTCATTTAAAGCCAGATTGATTTCATTCCGACAATTTATGGAATCTGTCGCTCGTGGTGATATAAAACAAAGAAACACACTGCATCCAAGTACCGCATTGGCGATTTCTTCCGGCCATTCGTTACTCGCTGCCACTCCTTCGTCGTACCATACATTGTAGCCGGCTTCGCGAAGTATTGTAATTTCCGGGTACACTAAGTGAGCATCCTGATGAGAGTAACTGATAAAAAGATATGGATTCTCCCCCTCATAGGCTTCAAAAGGAGGCACATCCAAAGAACGATTACCCTGCCCGCCCTGTGGAAGAATAATACCAGGGACTTCGGCCAGGGTTACCCAGCCAGGACAGCCTTCAAACCATGCTGGTTCGGTAGGTTGTAATTGTCCGGACTGAATCCAACTTTGCAATGCTTCCAACTCATAGGGACCAACTTGTTGGCCATCTTGATAAAGGTAAACTTGGGTCATTAGATTTTTTCTATTTCTACCTTTTAGCGATTATCCTACATCAATTACATTTACTTAGATAGAACATTTCTTTAACCAATCCAAGTACTTTTACACACTTGGATTAAGTCATGCCTAACCCAAAATACAAAATAAATTAAGAGAATTACTCGGACGGACGGGAGCGTATCCAGTCTGAGATGATTTTAATTTCTTCGTCTGTTAACTTTCCATCCCTTCCGTAACAAGGCATCCGGTCATTCTCATCTCCATAAAACCTTTCATCTTCTGGGTTTTCAAGAAAAGCAATTGTCCATTCATCGGAACCATAACCGGTCAGGTCAGGAGCGTAGCCCTCTTCTTCGGAATCAATGTCATGACAATCGATACAAGCCAAACCGTCCTGGAAGACCAAATCATCATTGTAAAAGAGGGCGAGCAATTCTTCTCTCTCATCCTCGGATAAGGGGGTTTGATAGGGAAGTTCGGCCATATCGGAAAGCAATGTGGCAATGCGAGGAAGTAACGCAATTTCTTCGGCTGTATATTTAGCCAAAACTTTTCGGGCCATCGTACCATTCTTAAATTTGGTGCCACCAAAATATTCTTCCGATATATAATGCTCATGATTGAGTAATTTGGTGATCCATTCAACACTGGCAAACCCAGCTAATTCCGGAGCAGACTGGGCATCATCTAGGGGATACCCGCGCCCGTCATGACCATTGTAGCGGTGGCAACTTGCACAGTTGGCAGCAAACAAATTACGTCCCCTATTTTCATGATCTTTCCTCAATAGAGTAACTGCACCTGCAGGAGGTATACCCTCTTCTTGAACAATTGATAATACCCGTTCTGCCTGCCAATCAGCTTCCTCCAATGCGGCAGAATGTCGCAGGTTGGCGCTATCCTCGGAAAACGCCAATAAAGTAAGAGCAACCGATCCAGCAATCAAGGTCCACCAAAAGCCAATATTTAACTGATGACCAGGTCGGGTGGACCCGATGAAGGGTTGCAAAAAGATCCACAGGGCAAGAAAGACGGGTATAATGACTGCTCCCCAAAATGCAGGTACATACTTGAGCAACTGAAAAAGAAAAAGGAAATACCATTCTGGCCGAGCAGGAAACTCATTGGCAGGATCAGCAGGGGGACCAAGTGGGGCACCATGAAAATAAACAGTAAGTGCAACCACTGCCAACAACACAGCGAGGCAGGCAATCGCATCTTTAAGGATTTGATCGGGCCAAAAGTACGAATCTTTTTTGGGTCTTGGTTCCTTAACATGGATTCCGTGCTTTCGAAATAAATAGATGTGCACTACCACTAAGCCCACTAGCATTGCCGGTAAAACCCCTGCGTGAAGAGCAAAAAATCGAGTTAGAGTATGATGCCCATACTCAACCCCGCCAACCACTACCTGGTGAATGGCTGGGCCTATTAAAGGGACTTCTGCCATCAAGTTGGTCGCCACCGCAGTTGCCCAATATCCTTTTTGGTCCCATGGAAGCAAATAGCCGGTTAAAGAAAGAGCCAAAGTTACTCCCATCATTAAGGCACCAAACCAAAAGTTTAACTCACGTGGCGCCCGGTAAGCCCCATCAATCACGACTTGCATAAGATGCAAGACAAGCAGGACAATCATCGCCTGAGCCATGTAATGGTGGACTCCTCGCAAAAACCATCCTCCCCAAACTTGGTACTGTAAAAAATAAACGCTTTCCCAGGCTGTTTGGGCACTTGGACTATAAAACATCCATAGTAGAGTTCCCGTGACAACCTGAGTAAAAAAAGCAAAGGTTAAACAACTCCCCCAGACATACCTCCAACGAGCTCCCCCGGGAACTTTTTCGTATAAAACCTCATGCAAAAGAGTCCGGTAGCCCGAACGATCGTCGAGCCAATCAAAAATCATTTTCATGACAAGGGAATCTTTTCCTCTATATTGGGCCTAAATTGTTGAAAGCGAATCCAAACTTGTCCCTTCTCCACCTTGGTTTCCATCGTATCCATCGGACGCGGACTTGGGCTATTTTCGGTGGTTACCGAACCATCCAATGCAAAGGAACTATTATGGCACGGACAAAAATAATCATTGGTTTGCTTACGGAAATCGATAGCACAGCCAAGGTGCGGACATTTTAAATTAAATGCGATTACTTCATCTTGTTTGCGAGTTAAGTAAACGGCTCCCACCGGAATGTCTTTGTAAGTTGTCCAAGCATCAACCACTGTTTCCTGAACCACTTCAAACTTGGCTGGTGACCCATCTTCAGGCAGTGAGGCAAATGGAGCAACTTTTGACCAAGGAACCTTGGCTGATTCCCCTGAGTTTTTCTTTACTGGGTCCAGCAAAGCGGGAATCCCTGCAGCTAAAGGAAAAATTCCACAAGCAGCTGAAATTCCAATTGTGGTAACGCGAATAAACTTTCTTCGACCTGAGGATTCTTCTTCGTTAAAATCAGACATAAATTACCTAAAGTTATTGAAAATAATGAGACCAATCAGCTCACAATTCAGGAAGCAATGGAAAAATTGTGAGTTTATGAAATTAGGGAAGTGGTGGTAATGCAGGCAAGTCGTCAAAACCTCCATTATCAATACCGGGCAAAGGAGGCAACCCGCCTTCGTCCTCCATACCGGGCAAAGGAGGCAATCCTTCGGAACCTCCAGCTTCAGGCAGCCCCGGGAGATCGGGTAAGCCCGCATCCGAAGAGGCTTCAGGTTCTTCAAACTCAGCCAATGCTGGCAAGCCTCCATCATCCACACCGGGCAATCCTGGTAACAACGGTTCATCTGTTGCACCTGATGGTGTTTCCTCGAGACCCGGAAGTACTACTTCAGGGTCACTGGCATTGGGTAGAATAGGCAGTTCAGAACTTGGCTCATCAAGCCCAGGCAAATCTTCTTCCATCGGGGGAAAAGTAGGTAAATCTGAAAAATCATCTACTGAAGCTTCGTCTGAATTGGCATCAGGTAATCCAGGCAAATCGCCCAAATCATCATCCTGAGGTACTAAAGCATTATCAGGGCTAAAATTAACTGAACTTCCTTCTGGCTCAGACGAAACTGCAGGACTAGAAAGATCAACCACAGGGAAGCCTTCCTCAGGTTTTGAAGCAGAGGACTCAACCACCTCAACCTTGGGCGTTTCTTTACCTGACAAAGATAATGGCGTCCCATCCGATCTCCAAGTAGCTTCTTTTCCATGCCTCACGCCGTTGGTGTAAGCTCGAACATACATCTTCTGCCCATTGGGCCACCACCGCGTAACTGACCCGTGCCATCTGCCATCCTGATAATTTCGTTCGTACATTTTGATTCCGTTCGAGAACCACTTGGAGCAGTTTCCATGCTTACGACCCTCTTTCCATGATTCATCAGAAGAAACATATTCACCGCTTTCTCCAAAATTTACCGTAAGCACCCTACCAGAAAAGGGATCTTGGCTCGCCTTTAAATAAAGTAAACCATAACGCGTAACGAAATTTGCATCGTATTCGCTCTGACTAACCTGGTAGGCGTCTCCGTTGGTTTTTCCAATAAATTTGGAATCTACTGGGGCTTGGGGTTGTGCAGATGCCCCTCCCCTACGATATCTATTCTCGCAGGATGAGAATAGAAAAAGGAAAAGCAGAACATATGATAATTGCTTAATCATGTATTCATTCAAACATTTGCCCTAAAATTTGCAAGGTAGAAGGTAGGGTTGTACGAGACACAACCTAGACTTCAATCTTGCTATTTCTCTTAAAATCGATCATAAGCGATCGAAATCAATCATTTTCGATCACTTGATCTAATGATTAATCAGCCCACAACTTAAATCATAAAACCTATGACCTTAGACGATCTGCCGATTATTATACCTGCAATTGGAGTTATTGCTCTTTTATTCACCTGGTGGAAAACACATTCTATCAACGCAATTCCAGAAGGTTCGGACCGTATGAAAAAGATCGCCAAAAGCATTCAGGATGGTGCTATGGCTTTCTTGAGAGCCGAATATCGGGTGCTCTTCATCTTTGTGATTGCCGTGGCAGCAGTCTTATATTGGAGCGGCAATAACAATCCCAACAGCCATGGCCTTGTTGCTGTGGCTTTTGTAGTTGGAGCTTTTTGTTCAGCCCTCGCTGGCTATTTGGGAATGAAAGTTGCCACGAAGGCAAATGTTCGAACAGCCAATGCAGCTAAGGACAGTCTTGGAAAAGCACTTGAAGTTGCCTTTTCGGGTGGTGCAGTAATGGGCTTAAGCGTCGTCGGCCTTGGAATCCTTGGTCTGGGAGGTCTATTTGCTTATTTTAGCGACCAATTTAATGCGTTCGATAGCACGGACGGTCTAACAACCACTTTATCCGTGCTAACTGGATTTTCTTTCGGAGCTTCCTCCATTGCTCTGTTTGCCAGAGTTGGTGGAGGTATTTACACGAAGGCCGCAGATGTTGGGGCTGATCTTGTAGGCAAAGTTGAAGCGGGCATCCCAGAAGATCATCCATTAAACCCTGCGACCATTGCAGATAATGTTGGTGATAATGTTGGTGATGTTGCTGGCATGGGTGCCGATTTGTTTGAATCTTATGTTGGTTCTATCATCGGCACCATGGTGTTAGGAGCCGCCATGGTTGCAGGTTCCACAGACTTTGTTGATTTCCTTGGTGGTCTATCTCCCGTATTCCTACCACTTATCCTTGGTGCTGTTGGAATTATAACTTCAATCTTAGGAACTTTTTTAGTCAAAGTAGGAGACAATGGAGATCCACAGAAAGCTCTTAACACCGGAGAATTTGTATCCTCTGGTCTAATGATTGCAGCTTCTTATTTTCTCATTGATAAATTTTTACCAGAAAGTTGGACATTTGGAGGAGTAAGCTTTACTTCGATGGGAGTATTCTGGGCTACGATTATTGGATTGGTGGCAGGACTTGCGATCGGTCTTATTACAGAATACTACACCGGCACTCATAAGAAGCCCGTCAAGGCCATTGTAGAGCAATCCATAACTGGATATGCCACAAACATTATCGCTGGTCTCGGCGTAGGTATGATATCCACCACCCTTCCCGTTTTAGTAATTGCCGCTGCTGTTGTAGGAGCCTACGAGATGGCTGGTCTGTACGGAATTGCCATTGCGGCCGTAGGGATGCTTTCCAATACTGGGATTCAACTTGCTGTAGATGCATATGGTCCGATTTCTGATAATGCTGGTGGAATTGCTGAAATGTCAGAACTACCTAAGGAAGTTAGGCAAAGAACCGACAAATTGGATGCCGTGGGGAACACCACCGCCGCAATTGGAAAAGGTTTTGCGATCGGTTCTGCTGCTCTTACCGCACTTGCTCTCTTTGCTGCCTTTATTGCATCCTACGATCAAACACATGCAGAACCCCTTGGCTCCATCGATGTTACTCATCCCAAGGTGATGGCTGGCCTTTTTATCGGAGCAATGCTTCCTTTTCTCTTTAGTGCTTTGGCTATGGGTGCAGTAGGTCGTGCTGCCATGTCTATGATTCATGAAGTTCGCCGACAATTCCGTGACATTCCTGCACTTAAAAAAGCGCTTGAGGTAATGAAGCTCAATGATGGCAAGCCCACATCCGAATGGTCAGAAAGCGACCGAGATTCTTTTGATGAAGCAATTGATTCAGCCGAATACGGAAAGTGCGTAGAAATCTCTACCCAATCTGCAATTAAAGAAATGGTAGCTCCCGGACTTGTTGCGATCGCTACTCCTGTTGCCATAGGATTTGGTGGCGGCGCCACTATGCTTGGCGGCTTACTTGCCGGAGTAACTGTATCTGGAGTGCTTCTTGCCCTCTTTCAATCCAATTCAGGTGGGGCTTGGGACAATGCCAAGAAAATGGTTGAGGAAGGATATGAAATTAATGGCGTAATTCACGGAAAAGGTTCTGAACTTCACAAAGCTACTGTGGTTGGTGATACCGTGGGAGATCCGCTCAAGGATACCTCCGGCCCATCTCTGAACATTTTATTGAAATTAATCTCTGTGGTAGCCTTAGTGTTGGCTCCCTTTCTTTAAACCGAACTTTTAAAAGTCCGCTTTTATTCTTCTCCGATGGAACGGGCAAATGCTGCCCGTTCCTGAGGGGATGACTTGTAGTAGGAAGTTCCTGCCACAAATACATCAACACCGGAATCCAAGCACTCTTCGACATGTTGGGGACCAACTCCCCCATCGACTTCAATTAAGAAGGAATGATTTTGAGACTCTCGGCGCTTGGCAAGCTCGCGTACTTTTTCTAAAACAAATCCTTTGAAACTCTGACCTCCGAAACCAGGGTTAACCGTCATGCATAGGACAAGATCAACCTGATCGAGATAAGGGAAGAAAAGATCTACGGGGGTGCCTGGGTTTATTGCCAAGCCAGTCTTAACACCAGCCGAACGGATTTTATCTAACGCCGCTTGGTGATCGTACTGAGGTTCCAAATGAATGGTAATAAGTTCGGAGCCTGCCTTAATAAAAGCATCTAAATAAAGATCAGGACGTGCTAACATCAAATGTACATCAAAGAACAATTTTGAATGTGGTCGCAAATCAGCAACCGTTTGCGGTCCAAAACTTAAGTTAGGGACAAAATGTCCGTCCATTAGATCTAAATGAATCCACTCCCTGCCGTCATGTTCAACTTCAAGCAAAGAAGAACGCAAGTTTCCATGATCACCTGCTAAAAGGGAGGGAGCTAAGATTTTTTTCATAACCAAAAGAAATATTTCACCAGGATTGATTCAAGATAGAAAGATGAATTTCAGAGGCTAATTCCTCCGCAATGGCATGCAAGGAAGAACTCTCTTCGGGTAACCGAGTAGACTCAGAACGGAGGACAGATGCATTAGCACTAACCTGCTTTTCCAGAAAAATATCACCATTTTGATCACGAAGTTCAATCTTAGCCGAGATGCCTAAATTTAAACCTGCCGCAAGTAAAGAATCCTCAGGACGGTACGCTTCGGTCGAATCAGTGTAATTGGAGAGTGTGACCATGATAGAAACATCAGCATCTTCTTGGTTCTGAACCAAAATAAAAGTCCCATTTTTGAGTATTTTTTTACGAAGCTCTCGGTCAACCTTTGCTCCTAGGATTGGTGCCATCGAGTCATTCTTGACTCGTAAATGAAAAAAGCCTTCTCCTGCCTCAGGGTACCCCAGCTTGTAGGAACAGGCAGCAAAGATAAATAGGGGTAAAAAAGCTAAAAGGTTA
>Ga0206128_1003760_pt1 | contig 12362 bp, 8 predicted proteins | sample Helgoland_Spring_7_FD_148601 | JGI IMG/M metagenome (GOLD analysis project Ga0206128, IMG submission 148601) | Pelagic subsurface seawater microbial communities from Kabeltonne, Helgoland, North Sea - Helgoland_Spring_Bloom_20160426_1 | ecosystem: Environmental > Aquatic > Marine > Epipelagic ...
TACAAATGTTGTTGCTGTAGTTGATTTTTATTCTTTAATCAAAAAAGGTCAATTAGATGAAATTACAGAATTAAAAATTTTTAAAGGGATCAAAAAAGAGATCAAAAACGAAAATAAAAAATTATCAAAATTTGTAAGTAATCTTACAGATGACCCTACCTTGACTGGATTAAAATTTACGTCAGATATATTTATGTTTTTAATAGATGAAGGAAATGATCAAAAATATACTGCTTTTTCAATGGAAATCAATGATGATGAAAAATTTGCGGAATTTTTAGAAAATGCAATGGAAAAATTAGGTCTTGATTGTGACATTGAAAATGAAGAAAATTACAATTATGCTTTAAGCACTTCAGAAGCTATTTGGGGTTGGGATGAAGATAAATTGGTGCTATTGATTGCAACAAACTATTCTAGTCGTAAAAATTTAGAAGATACAATTGAAACAATCATGGAATTGGACGAAGAAGATCAAATTTCTGAAAATGAAGAATTTGTTAACTTTCACAAAAACAAAAAGGATATTAGCTTATGGGTTTCATCAAATTTGATGAAAAGTTCAGAATTCGCCGGAATGTATGATGAAATAACAAAAGAAATTGATTATGATCTTGAAGATAATTATGCTTCATTTTTCATAAATTTTGATGATGACAATATTTCTTTTAAAGCTAAATTCACTCCAAATAGTGAAATCCAAGAATTGATGGATGAAAATGACTGGAGTAATTCATTTAATGACGATTTGCTTAAAAATTTTCCAAATAAGAATAATTTAGTTGGAAGTATTTCAATAAATCCAATGGCATTTTACAATAATATTGAACAACAAGATGGAAAAGAATTTGAAAGTTTTAAATCTGATTTTGAAGAAGAATTAGGTTTTGAGTTAAAAGAATTATTCGAATCTTTTAAAGGAAATGCTGTGTTCAGTTTATATGGCTTTGAAAATATTGAATATACATATATGGGATATGGATATGGCTTTAATAAAAATAAAGCTAAACTCCTAGAAACGAAACATACGATTGATAATGCTGGTACTTTATCATCAGAACAAAAAAGGTTGTTAAATCAAGGGAAAACAATACAAACACCCAAATATCCAAGAAATTCTATAAATATTAAAAACGTATTAGATAGAGGTGGCAATGTAGAAGAAGCTATAGAGCAAAATATGGCTGTTATTTGGTACGAAGGTGGTAGGGAATATGGTAGATATGTCGAGAAAACCAAAAAAGAATACTTACCGCTAATGGGAATGTCAATGGACCTTAATGGTAATAAGATGATGAAAAAACTGGTTAAAAAAATGTCAGAAAATAATAATAATGAAATAAAAAAACGTGGTGATTATTATGAAACCAAGTTTGAAAATAGATATCCATTATTTTTTGCTTTCAATGAAGAAGTTTGCTTTATTACTAACGATGAAAAAAGTATAAAAAAATTCAAAGATGGTGGGTATGATGACAGTTTGAGTAATTCAGAGATGTCAGACAACATGTTTTATAGTTATTTGAATCTTGACTTAGATGATTATTCCAAAGAATTTGAAAAAAAGATGAAAGATGGGATGAGTAGATCTGATGAAAAATTATTTGAAATCTGGAATGAACTTGCAAAAAGTGTTGAATTTAAGGTAGAGGACAATTACTCTTTTGAAATGACTTTTAATACCAAAGAAAGTGATACTAACACTCTAAATAATATCATTACACTCTTAGATGATAATTATAAAAAACTGTCTTTATAATTTGATGACAATTAGATTAAACAATATTAAACCTTCATATATGTCAGATTCAGAAATTTCTGAATCTGACATATATTTACAAGAAAGTGTACTGTTTGAAAAGGGGAGGAAATATTTAATTAGAGCAAATTCAGGTCACGGAAAATCATCACTGTTAAACATTATATATGGAAGTAATGCCAACTTTGATGGAAATATAAATTACGATGGGAGTTCAAATCACAATACATTTAGCTTTCGAGAGTCAAAAATAAGTTATGTTTTTCAAGACCTTAAATTGTTCCCGGACTTAACAATATTTGAAAACATTCAACTTAAAAATGGCTTGACAAATAATAAATCCGTTGAAGAAATTGATCATTTGATAGATCAAGTATTATTAAGTCATAAGAGGGATAATTTAGTTAGAAACCTTTCTCTAGGTCAAAAACAAAGAGTCGCAATAATAAGAGCATTATGCCAGCCATTTGAGTTCCTATTAATGGATGAACCTTTTAGTCATTTAGACGAAAAAAATTGTGGTATCATTTCAAATATAGTTTCTCAAGAACTAGAAAAGCAGAACGCAAGCTTAATCATGACATCGCTTGGTGATACTAGTTATTTTGATTACGATAAAATACTAAACTTGTAATTATGCTTTTTAAACTACAAAAAAAAACACTTATTATATCTCAAATAATAGGGTATGCTTTCACATTGTTAATTGGCGCAACAATCATACTGGTAACTTCCCAGTTTTACTTTGATATCAAACCATTGTTGTCTCAAGAAACCGATTTATTTAAAACGAAAGCAGTTGTCGTAAGTAAAAATATCACAGTGTTTAAATCAATAAATAAAGAGAAAATTTACTTTACAGATGAAGAAATCAAAGAATTAGAAAATCAACCGTTCATAAAAAATATTTCAAAATTTAATAATGCCTCTTTTAAAATAAAGGCCTACACAAAAGAATCAGAAAAAGTTCCAGGATTTTATACTGATTTATTTTTTGAGAGTATTCCTCAAAAGTATCTAGATGTGGAAACTGAAGAATGGGATTGGGACCCTTCTTTAGATTTTATTCCAATCATAATTCCTGAAAACTATTTAAAACTCTACAATTTCGGTTTTGCACAAAGTCAGGGACTCCCTGTTCTGTCAAAAAATACGATTTCACTGATTGAATTTAATATTAAAGTTTCTGGAAATAATCAAATAAAAAGATATAGAAGCAAAATTGTAGGGTTTTCAAATAAAGTGAATTCAATACTGGTCCCAGAAGATTTTTTGTTATGGGCTAATAAAGAATTTGGAAGAGGAGATAAAAACAAAACAAGCCGAGTTTTAATTGAATTTAAGAACCCTTCAGACAAAGCAATCTTGAAGTATTTTAATGAAAATAATTACTCGATCAGTAAAGATAAATTAGAGTTTAGTAAACTTGTTTTTTTCTTTAAATTAGCTCTTCTTTTTGTGTTTTTTATTGCTCTTGTAATTATAATACTTTCTATTTCGTTCATTATAATAAGTCTTAATTTGATCATTCAAAAAAATAAAGAATTAATCTTGAATTTGTATAATATTGGCTATAATCACAATAGAATTGCAAAGTTTTATCAAATTTTTATTAGCTCAACAACAGTTTTACTGATAATCATAGCAATATTTATTAGCAACTTTACAAGAAATTATTATATAGAAAAAATCGTTGATTTACTTGATTTTACATCCAAAAGTAACTACATACTAATATCTGGTATGTCATTAATTGTGATCCTAATCTTCGCATACAATCTATTTATAATCAACTACATCAAAAAGATAGTTCAACCTAGAGAAGAGAAAATATCGAAACTCTAACAAAACTGTACATGATTTGGTTACTATTTGAATTGTAAAGAAATTATAAAAATTTTCTAATCCAAAGATCAATAGTTTGACTTTAGTCCTGTCTTTCTGCTCTGAAAAGTCTTCAGACATAGCAGAACATGAGTAAAAGAATAGAGGAATCAAAACCGAAACTTTTTCCTAGCTGATCGTATCTATGGGTACCATCATAAAGAAACTACTTTGATAGACGGGTCTTAATAACTATATTATATTGAGATTTATTTGACATAAGGTATTCATTTATTGTCTATTTTAGCCAAAATAATAGGGGATGTAGCTCAGTTGGCTAGAGCGCTTGACTGGCAGTCAAGAGGTCGTGGGTTCGAATCCCATCTTCTCCACAAGTGTTAAGTCCAATACAGTCAAAGAGTTATATTAATTTATGGCTCTTTTTTTATGCCATATTTTTAGTAAAAGGGTGCAGTAAGGGGTGCACTATCACCGATATTTGTTGATTTATTAATATATGTATCACTCTTTATATCCATTTATTTATTTATCTCTCTATTTGTTTATGTAGTTATCTATCTATTTATGGATGAACCCTCGCTATAATAAAAACACCTAACCATCAATAAGTTAAGTGCTTTTACTACTGTATTTTTTACATTTTTTTTAATGCTTTACTGACTTTATATGTATAAAAACGAGAGAATAGATACCAATCAAATACCAACAGAGTTTCAGATTGAGATTATTTAGTAAAAGAAAACCCCCTACATTTTGTAAGAGTTTTTAAAGTATTTTAAAATGGGTGTTAATCTATTTAAATTGATAAATAATTAAATAACTAAAAAGCCCGAACAGCACGCACATTGGTTGTGTAGTCCTTTGTGGTGATTCTAGAATTACCGAAGAACAAAAACCTAAACGCGAAATCGTTATTGTACTCCGTAGAACTCCAGTATTCAAAACTAAATGCAGTAAACCCAGAGACCCCCTCTAAAGTTGTTTTATTAATATACATTTGACTTAACTCCTTTGCACTTGGTAAAAACCATTGTGCACCTAAAGACCTTGCCGCTAATGCAGCGGAAGCAGTAGGGCAATCTTGAAGTATATCATTAGTGTTATTAAAACCATCTCCTATTTCTGCACCAAGACCAATAGGTGGTTCACTGGTAACATTTGATACGTTTGATAAATCTGTAACATTACAACCCCAATCTAAATTTATTGCTACATCTGAAAATGCCACAACCAACCCGTGTTGACCCGTACTATCTATCCAAAAAACAACACCGCCATTAACAACATCACCAATACTATAAGTCGCAGAAGTAGAACTTAAACTTACCCAATTGGCTGTTGTAGCATCTCCTTCATTAATTTGTAACGTATTTAAAGTAGTATTAAACACTATTAAACCTTTGGCAGCGGAACTAATCGCATCGCGCTCGGCAGTTGTCATACGCGGTGGCAATAACCCCTTTGTGGTAGAAGTAATATCTAAAGCCGCAGAGGCGTCTGGAGTTGTTGTACCTACACCCACTTGGGCATACGTTGTTGCAGTTAATAATACTGCAGCTAAAAGTGTGAAAAATTGTTTCATTGGTGTTTTTTTTCAAATATAATTAATTCCTAACTACTGTACTTATCGGTAAAGGGACATTAACTGTAGTTACTTTGAAAAAGAAAACCCCTACATTTCTGCAAGGGTTTTTTAAAAGATATTTTAAATGGGATTAATCTATTATATCTCCGTCTTTAAAGTTGCCTTTTAACTGACCGTTTTCATCATAAGATTCATCTAAACCATCTAGCTCTCCGTCTTTATAGTTCCGTTTATATTTTAACTGACCGTTTTCGTAATATTCTTCATATAAACCATCTTCTTTTCCGTCTTTAATGTTAGATCTAATATATAACTTACCGTTTTCATAATAAGATTCATATAAACCATCTACCTCTCCGTCTTTCCAGTTTTCTTTAACCTGTAACTTACCGTTTATATAATAAGATTCAGATAAACCATCTCGTTTTTCGTCTTTAAAGTTTTCTTTAACCCATAACTGACCGTTTTCGTAATACCATTCAAATAAACCATCTAACTTTCCGTCTTTATAGTTATGTTTAAATCTCAACTGACCATTTTCATAATTTTCAAACATTTCCCCAGTAAAAGGTGTTCCCTTGTAATAAGTTGTTCCTTTTCTTACCTCGATATTTGACTTCTCTTTACTATAGTCAATACTTTTAGTACAACTTGAAAATAATATTAGACAAACTAATACTGTAATACTTCTTTTTAATGTTTTCATAATGTGGTGTGTTATGTCTTCAAATATAATTAATTCCTAACAACTGAACTTATTGGTAAAGGAATATTAACTGTAGTTACTTTGAAAAAGAAAACCCCTACATTTCTGCAAGGGTTTTTTAAAAGATATTTTAAATGGGATTAATCTATTATATCTCCGTCTTTATAGTTGCCTTTTTCTTTTAACTGACCGTTTTTATAATAAGATTCTTCTAAACCATCTAGCTCTCCGTCTTTATAGTTTGCTTTACGTTGTAACTGACCGTTTTCGTAATAAAATTCAGATAAACCATCTCGATTACCGTCTTTAAAGTTATCTTTATATTGTAACTGACCGTTTTCGTAATACCATTCAGATAAACCATCTTGTTTTCCGTCTTTAAAGTTTATTTTATAATATAACTGACCGTTATTGTAATTTTCAAAGATTTCCCCAGTAAAAGGTGTTCCCTTGTAATAAGTTATTTCTTCTCTTATCTCAATATATGCATCCTCTTTTTCACCGTCAATACTTTTAGTACAACTTGTAAATAATATTAGACAAACTAATACTGTAATACTTCTTTTTAATGTTTTCATAATGTGGTGTGTTATGTCTTCAAATATAATTAATTTCTAATAACTGAAGATATTTCACTATTGGACTTTCTTTAGAATTTGATTAATTGACATACTACCATTGGTATAAATTCATTTTACGTTAATTACATATTTTCTGAATTGATTAATCAAGTTTTATCAAAAAGATATTTGACCATCTGTATTAACCACATTTTTAAAAAGTTCAGTTGTTAGAAATTAATTATATTTACAATCAATCCAAAAACAAACAATATGAGAATCAAACAAATTTTAGCAGCCTTTTTATTTACAGCTTTAGTTATCAGTTGTGGAAACAAAGCAAAAGACATTAATGTAAGTGAAATAAAAACAGAATTCTCAGAAGAGTTCAAGGATGAATTTACAAGAGAGTGTGTTAAAAATGCAAAAGTTAATTCTTCAACAAGTAAAGCTGAGAGATATTGTAGTTGTATGTTAGATAAAGTAATGACAAAATATGATTCTGAATTAGATGCAGGAAAAATGACTGTGAATGATATGTTAGAACTTGCAGAATCTTGTATATAACTAAACTGAAAGATGAAGATACAGTTAATGTTCCTTTACCTATAAGTTCAGTTGTTAGAAATTAATTATATTTACAATCAATCTAAAAACAATCAATCTAAAAACAAACAATCTAAAAACAAACAATATGAGAATCAAACAAATTTTAGTAGCCTTTTTATTTACAGCTTTAGTTATCAGTTGTGGAAACAAAGCAAAAGACATTAATGTAAGTGAAATAAAAACAGAATGTGAGGTATTAGATGCTGTGTTAATAGTTACGGATGAAGTTTTGGAATTAGTGGAAGCTGTCGATTCTGAAGAAGGTGCTTCTGAAGCACAAAAAAAGGAATACAAGTCCTTAATGGAAAAAGCAGAAGAACTTAAAGATTACTTTGAAGAATCAGATTTTAGTGAGAAAGCTTTTGAAAAATGCCCTCAATATGAAACTATGGAGCGCCTAGAAAAAAAAATGCGTAAAGCAAGAAAATTACTTAAATAAGTTTTTTTAGCTATTTTAAAATACTTTAAAAACCCTTACTATTAATTTAGTAGGGGTTTTTTATTGATGTGTTGCGTGTTGTTAATTTGCAGAAAGTAAATCACCTTTTCCTTTTGAGGACAAGAACGATTCAGAAGTTAAATAGGTATCTATTTCTTTGGCAGCTTCTCTTCCTTCAGAAATAGCCCAAACGATTAAAGATTGTCCTCTTCTCATGTCTCCAGCAGAAAATACATGTGGTACATTCGTTTGGTATTTTTTTGCTTTGTAATTATTCCTTGCATCGAGTTCCAAGCCTAGTTGATCGCTCAATGAAGTCTCAGGTCCTGTAAATCCTAAAGCCAATAAGACCATATCACACGGCCAAATTTTTTCAGAATCTGGTTTTTCATTTAAAACAGGGCGTTCTCCTGGCTTAAAAGTCCAAGATACTTCCACGGTTTTTACAGCAATCAATTCATTTTTAGCATTTTTAATAAACTCTTTGGTACTTATCAACCAGTTGCGATCACAACCTTCTTCGTGTGAAGAGCTTGTTTTTATTTGCAAAGGCCAAAAAGGCCAAGGCGTTTTTTCGCTTCTCAATTCGGGTGGTTTTTCCATAATTTCGAAGTTGGTGACCGATTTTGCACCTTGTCTGTTGGAAGTTCCCACACAGTCAGATCCGGTATCTCCACCACCAATAACGATTACATTTTTATCCTTTGCTGATAAAAGGGGGCCATCAACTTCTTTATTGAACAGTTGCTTGGTTTGTTGTGTTAAGAAATCCATCGCTTGCACAACACCTTTTGCATCTGCTCCGTCAATAGGCAAAGCTCTTTTTTTAGTAGCGCCACCACAAAGAACGATCGCATCAAAATAGTCTAGATTTTTAAGGTCATAATTGCCACCCACATTCACATTGGTTTTGAGGATTATCCCCTCTTTCTCTAGAATAGTAATCCTTCTGTCGATGATCTCTTTTTCCAGTTTAAAATTTGGAATTCCATATCTTAACAAGCCACCTATTTCATCATCTCTTTCAAAAACAGTTACACTGTGACCTGCTCTGTTAAGTTGTTGTGCAGCAGCTAGCCCAGCAGGTCCAGAGCCAATAACGGCAACTGTTTTACCGGTTCTACTTTCTGGCAAGATGGGTTGAATCCAGCCATTTGCAAAGGCCTTTTCTACAATGCTTTTTTCAATGTCTTCAATGGCTACAGGACTGTCTACAATTCCCAAGACACAGGCTTGTTCACAAGGAGCAGGACACAGTCTTCCTGTAAATTCTGGGAAGTTGTTGGTGGCATGTAAAAGATCGGAAGCCTTTTGCCATTCCCCCTTGTGTACCATGTCATTGAAGTCAGGAATTAAGTTGCCTAATGGACATCCACTGTGGCAAAATGGAATCCCACAATCCATGCAGCGAGATCCTTGTTTTTTAAGCGCTTTTTCTGGCAAGGGTACCGTAAATTCTTTGTAATTTTGAATACGTGATTTTACAGCTAAATTGGTTTCGTTCTGTCTTTTGAATTCTTTAAATCCTCCTATTTTTCCCATGTCTTTTTATTAAGCTGTTAATTTTTCTGTACGTTCCTCTCTAGCAATTCGCTCTAATGCCTTCTTATAATCTTTTGGGAAGACTTTAATGAAGTTCAATTTCTCGGTTTCCCAATTTTGAAGTAATTTTTCTGCTAAAGTACTTTCTGTATATTCATAATGCTGGGTGATGTCTGCTTTCAGTTCCTCAAAGTCTGCAGCAACTAAGGTGTCCAAATCAATCATTTCTAAGTTACACAGATAGTCAGAGAATTCATTATTTTTATTATATACGTATGCAATACCACCACTCATTCCTGCGGCAAAATTTCGACCTGTTTTTCCTAGAACAACCACTTTTCCACCGGTCATGTATTCACAACCATGATCTCCAACCCCCTCTACAACAGTTGTAATCCCCGAATTTCTTACAGCAAAACGTTCTCCTGCAATTCCGTTGATGTAGGCTTCTCCTTTAATAGCACCATAGAAACAAACGTTTCCAACTATCACATTGTCTTCAGCAACAAAGGTAGCTTCTTTGGGTTTCTTTACTATTATTTTGGCGCCAGATAAACCTTTTCCTAAGTAATCATTGGCTTCTCCTTCTAGCTTTAAAGTAATTCCTTTGGTAGAAAAAGCACCAAAACTTTGACCAGCAGATCCTTTAAAATTTAAAGATAAAGCATCTTCTGGTAAACCATCTTCGCCGTGTATTTTAGAGATTTCGTTGCTAATAATAGCTCCTAATGTTCGATCTGTATTTTGAATTGGATAAGATAAATTGACTATTTTTTTATTAATGATTGCTGATTTGGCATCGTTTAGAATTTGCATGTCCAATACATTTTCTAAATTATGATTTTGTTTCTCTGAATTTGAAAGGGTTGTGGTTGCTTCACTTTCCGGTTGGTGTAATATAGCAGCAATTTCAATTCCTTTTGCTTTGTAATGCTGAACTGCATTCTTTGCATTTATTTTATGGGTTTGTCCCACCATTTCTTTCAAGGTTCTAAAACCAAGACTCGCCATGATTTGTCGTAACTCCTCGGCAACAAAATACATATAGTTGATCACGTGTTCTGGAGTCCCTTTAAAATTCTTACGAAGTTCAGGGTCTTGGGTTGCAATTCCAACAGGACAGGTGTTTAAGTGACATGCACGCATCATAATACATCCCGAGGCTACAAGCGGTGCGGTTGCAAAACCAAATTCTTCTGCACCTAATAAGGCTGCAATGGCAACATCCCTTCCTGTTTTTAATTGACCATCACATTCTAGAGCGACTCTCCCTCTTAGATTGTTCATAACCAAGGTCTGTTGTGCTTCTGCCAGACCTAATTCCCAAGGCAAACCTGCATGTTTTAAAGAGGTGAGTGGGGAAGCCCCAGTTCCACCATCAAAACCAGAAATTAAAATAACATCTGCCTTTGCTTTTGCGACCCCTGCAGCAATGGTTCCAACGCCTACTTTGGAGACTAATTTCACATTGATTCTTGCTTCACGATTGGCATTTTTTAAATCGAAAATAAGCTGAGCTAAGTCTTCAATCGAATAAATATCGTGATGCGGTGGGGGAGATATTAACCCCACATAAGGTGTCGAATTTCGAACTTCGGCAATCCAAGGCAATACCTTTTCTCCGGGCAATTGTCCGCCCTCACCTGGTTTTGCACCTTGTGCCATTTTAATCTGTATCTCTTTGGCATTGGTTAAGTAGTTGCTAGTAACTCCAAACCTTCCTGAGGCTACTTGCTTGATAGCACTGTTTTTCCAGTCGCCATTTTTTTCTTTTGAAAAACGATTTTTATGTTCTCCTCCTTCACCAGAATTGCTTTTTCCACCAATTCGATTCATCGCAATGGCCAAGTTTTCATGGGCTTCTTGACTGATAGATCCATAGGACATAGCTCCTGTTTTAAATCGTTTTACGATTTCTGTCCAAGGTTCTACTTCTTCTATTGATATTGGGTCGAGGTTGTTGAATTCAAACAAGCCTCTAATGGTCATTAAATTTTTATTCTGGTTGTTAATTTCATCAGCATAGATCTGATAACTATCCACATTTTTTTGACGCACTGCTTCTTGTAATTTAGAAACCGTTGTTGGATTAAACATGTGTTTTTCACCATTTCTTCTCCAGCGATATTCACCACCAATTTCTAAAGGAAGTGCATCTTTGAAGCTTTCTAGTTTAAACGCTTTCTGAAATCTTTTCTGAATGTCCTTGTCTAAAACGACCAATCCAATTCCGCCAATTCTAGTCGGAGTGTTTGGGAAATATTTTCCAACAAATGCTTTCTTTAATCCTAAAGCTTCAAAAATTTGAGAAGCACGGTAGGAGTGGAGTGTAGAAATTCCGATTTTATTCATAATCTTCAGAATTCCTTTTCCAATCGCCTTGTTGTAGTTTTTAACAGCAACTTCGGCATCTATTCCTTTAATCACGTTTGTCTTTACTTGGTCACGAATGATTTCGTTGACTAAGTAGGGATTAATGGCACTGGCACCATAACCAAATAAGGTTGCAAAATGATGCGGTTCTCTTGGCTCTGCAGATTCAATTACAATTCCGAACTTCGATCTTTTTTGTTTTTTGTTTAACGAGTGATTTACATAGGAACAGGCCATTAATGCAGGGATCGGAGCGTTGTCTTCGTCTACACCTCTATCGGAAAGGATAATGATATTGGCACCTTCGAAAATAGCCATTTCACAGGCAACTAAGGGGTCATCCAATGCTTTTTCCAATCCGTTAACTCCTTTTGAAATCGGATACAACATTGGGATCACAACCGATTTAAAGTCGGGATGTTTTAGGTTTTTAAGTTTGTCTAAATCATCATTAGAGATGACTGGATTTTGAATGCGTAATTTTTTTGCTTGTTCTGGAATGACATCAAAAATGTTACGATCACCCCCAATTGCCAAACTAATATCGGTAATTATTTCTTCACGAATTCCGTCTAAAGGTGGATTGGTGACTTGTGCGAAAAGTTGCTTGAAATAATTGTAGAGCAGTTGCGGTTTGTCTGAAAGTACAGCCAGTGGCGTATCGATTCCCATAGAACCTAAAGCTTCTTTGGATTGTGTTGCCATGGGATTGATTACAGTAGAAATGTCTTCTAAGGTATATCCAAAAACACGCAAACGTGTGTCGTACTTTGTTGCTTCAATCGGACAAGTATTATTAGTATAAGGTACTTCAGAAAGTGGAAGTGTATGGGTATCTACCCATTCTTTATAGGGTTTTTGAGAAACAATTTCATTTTTTATTTCTTCATCTTCAATAATTCTACCAGCATTCATATCTACCAAAAACATTTTTCCTGGCTTCC
>Ga0206128_1003787_pt1 | contig 12300 bp, 7 predicted proteins | sample Helgoland_Spring_7_FD_148601 | JGI IMG/M metagenome (GOLD analysis project Ga0206128, IMG submission 148601) | Pelagic subsurface seawater microbial communities from Kabeltonne, Helgoland, North Sea - Helgoland_Spring_Bloom_20160426_1 | ecosystem: Environmental > Aquatic > Marine > Epipelagic ...
TCAAGGCTAAGCAAATCAAATGCTGCAAAGTAAATAGCTGCAGATTTATCATCTAAGGCTGCTGTCATATCAAAAGAACGGGTACGCCCGCCTTCTTTGTGCAGATATAATTCTCCTGCCAACACAACAGCGTTGCATTTGCCTTTAAGTAGCGCTGAGGCTTCTTTTAGAAGTGGCAAATCAGTTATGGTATTACCTCCATGGTTAATTAACGCTACTTTTTTGCCATCATAACTTAAGAGATAAAAGTGGCCATCGTGTTTGGTAGACACCCCGTAAGATTCTGCTTCCATTATCTTTGAGGTAATCTCCTGGGCACCAACAGGTAGATACCTGGATGCCGTTTGGCGTTTGTATTTTTGTGCAGTTTCTTTCATTTCAATAAAACATTTATTCAGTTGGTAATGGTTTTAATTCTTGGTCTGTAAGGTGAAGTACAAGACAGTATTTATCTCCTTTTATTCTTCCCTCTAAAAAGGCTCTGTAGGGCTTTCCTCCATCATTCATAACCAAAGGTTCTTTACCGGAAGCTCCGCCTCCCATCATCATCATAGCGTCTTTATCGGCTAGTTGTTTGGCCATGTCAAACAGAAAATCATAAGTAAGGCCATTAATATGCTTTAATTGGTATTTTTTATGAAATACCAGCTTGTTGTATATCTTAGCCTTAGGCATCAGTTTTCCCGTCCAGTTAACAATGCTCTCTCCCGTTATATTACTATCGTTGTACTTGGGTTCACGCTCTTCTTTGAGCTCGGCGGTGGGAGAAAAAATCTTTTCGGTTTTTTTAACACTAAACACCGGCTTCTCATCCTCGTTAATATACACTCTAGATACATCCTCAATAAATTTACCTGTAAGTTCTAAATCAGATTCTGGATCACTGGCAATAAGGTCTTCGGCTAACCTTCCTGCAAGTTGCTTCTGAAAATCAACACCCTCTTTGGGGGTTTCATTATACTTGGCAAGTAAGGTTTGTGTGCTCGTTAGAGAAGTGCCTTTTACCACGCGTTTAGTAGTCACCTTATCTCCAGATTCCATAACCATAGTAATGGCAGGTTTTGGATTCAGAGATCTAAAGGTAATCTCGGCATCCCTTTTTTTATCGTTGGCTAATTTTATATATCTAATCATATTTCTTTAATTAAAACATTGCAAAATCCATGTCATCTTCTACTGCCTCGGTCTCTTCAGGAACTAATTCCTGCTCGTTATCTTCAAGGCCTATAAATTCAAGGTCTGTGCTCATCCCTGTGACGGCAAACACATCGGTTCCGCTACTAATTAAAAAGGCATCGTCACCCTCATAATCTGCCCTGTAATTAAAAACAAAGTAGTATATCTTGCCGCTATTGAGATCTGCGAGCAGGGCTTCCTTATTCTCATCCATCTGCAATTGATACACAGATTTTACAGCCATAGACAAATACTCATCTACCGTGGCTTCCCTAAGCATCACTTTTTGGTCATATATGGATGGTACTTTTTCTACCTTTTTTCCATCACTGTCTACGCCTATCAATGTGTCCTTTGAAACGGTTTCTCCCTTAGAATTCAAGGACACTAATGCAGTAGAGCCAGAAGGCATCACAAACTGCCCTTCGGCCAAACCTGCTAGCTTACACTTACTGCCGTTTTGATCAAACACCTCTATGGTAGACCAGCCATAAATCTTTTTTCGGTCTACTTTTTTGAGCTCCGCTAGTACGCTTAGCCCGTTTATTGAAAATTCTGCTTTTCTTCCCATTTGTTTAATAATTATCTACTTACCATGAATATTCCAAATTGGCTTTAATTTTTCAATTAATTCCAACTCAATTGTTGTTCTTAAAGTAGTACTCCAAACTATTCCAAAGTATCTTTTCCCTTTTATTTAATCTAGGGTTTAACCTAATTAAATTAATAAAATTTTAGATTTGGTTTAAAATCTAAATTTAGAAAAAAATCATTAAACTATTTATGAGTAAGTTATTTTTCGTTTCTTTTTTGATTTTAAGCCTTTGCTGCAGTTTTTTAGCAACTCCCAAAAACTGCTATGCCAGAGCTTCAGATTCTTCTGAAAGCACATATAAAAAATTCAAAACCCACATTCATACATTGAATTACATCAGTAGAAAAACCAACAACAGCAAATATTTTTTAAATATGGCTGTACAATACTGCGATTCTCTAATGATGATTGGAAAAGACAGTTCATGGGCCCAAGCATTTAAAGAAAAGATAGAACTTACCCTTATTACTTGCGAGAATAATATGAACCACCGGGTTCAGCTTTTCCCATACTTTATTGGATTCCCTTCATTTATGGGGTTTGCAGATGACCCCATTGAATATGCCTATGACAATGCGCTGGAAGAACTTCTTAATACCACATTTAAAGAAATTCATAATGGTCCGCTATCCAATGCGAACATCTATTCTGTTATTACCCGAGGTAATTGTGATGATGAAATGTTTGAGATCGTAAGACAAACTATAACGAGCAATACGAATCATTATGTAATTACTTTGGAGGAATTGAATGAAATTATAGGTGTTGAAAACGCATCTTTGCTTACTACTGGAAACAAAGACACTATCGCATTAAACAAAATTTGCTCTAGCTTAAACCTTGATAAACTAGGAGTTTTTTATGTTACCAATATGGATAACATAGATGAAAAGATCTGGCTGGTCCATAGTGAATTCAGCACCTACTCTCCTGAAGAAGGGCAAACTGAAGCAGTTTTTAGCAGAGGGTTTAGCCAAGATAAAAGAGGTGTGCTTGGCATCAATGTACTGCTATTATTATTGGAATCTATATTGTTCATTGCTCTGATTGCTGTCTTTGATGAGAAAATTATTAAATATATAAGAACAAGAAAGCTATTCTCGCTGAAGGAAATGCTTTTCCAGTTTATTAAAAAGGTAAAATTTGTAAGTATTTGCTTTGCAACGCCGACTCTACTTTCGTTTGTAATGATCTACTCGCTTTCCTTTTTAACACCTGACCCAACCGATCATTACATGGAATCTGCTTCAATCTTATGGGTAATTGCACTAACACTGGGTATGAGCATAATACCAACGTTTATCAATTTATTTCTGATTAACCGCTTGCAAATAGATGGGTTTCATAACATACGAGGCTACCGCACCTTTGCCAATGCTTCACTCTACGCCACTTATCTGCCCCTTTTTGTATTTTACATTACGCAGTTTGAGTATTACTCTAGAACAGCACACTTCCTGCTTGTGGCTCTTACTTTTGTGATAGGTGATCTGATTGCTCGATCTTATTTTCAATTTACCAGCAAAAGCAAACACAATAATTTAAAAACACAAGCACTTACTGGTATTATCTTAGGCATAATTGCACTTGTTTTATTCAACACCTACGCATTAACTGAAATATCTCCTAGGCTATTTATAAGTAGCCTGATTTTTATTGCACCTCTTTCTTTAATACATTACGGAATAGGAAAATACATGGACAGGATCAATGAAAAAAAATTAGCATCGTCCAAAGAAACAACACTTTTAAGCAAGCTTAATTTTATTGAAGATGTTATTGATCCAAGTAAAGATATTTATGAGCGTATCGATAATAATTTATCAAAAGATAATCTGAATCTCATGATTATTTCTGCCCCTATGGGTATAGGAAAAACCAGAAGCCTGACGGAAGCAGAAAAGAGTTTTAGACAAAATGACTGGAACTGGTGTTATGGTGATTGCGATGAGGTACAGGATGAAAATACTATTTCATTTGAGCCATTTACTGAAGCATTCGGAGAATTAACGGACCGGGCGCAGGACATGGAAAATATGAGTGGAGATGCTGTAAAAGCACTTGCTCGTATGTCACCTGCAGGCGCAGATATGATCAGTGAGATGAAAAGAGATGAAAATCGCTCGATGACTGATATGTGCATTGAAATAATAGATAAAATCGCAGCTAGTAAAAAGAAAACTGTTTTTGTTATGGAAGATCTTCACTGGATCGACCCTGAAAGCTATGCTTTTTTAAAACATTTTATTAAAACCGTAAACCGGAATGAATTTGTCAAAGGGAATCTTTGTATTATCCTAACGCTGAGAGACGATACGCTGAACAATTACAGAGGTTTAGATACGGAAACGCTCGAGAATGAACTCAGAATTTTAGATCAACAGCTTGAACCTCAAATTAAGTTTGTACCCTTAGAAAAAGATTTCAAGGTAAAAGATTTTATAAATCATCTCAGCAATCAAAACAAAGAGTTTAAGATCCAGGAAGATTCGCTGGCAGATATTAATTACAAATTTAATAGTGCTCTGTTGGATAAAAATGACCATTTAACAATTACCCCTTTATACATACTTAAAGTAATTGAGCAATGGATACAGAATAAAACACTTAAATATACCCCCAATGGTTATGTGCTTAATAGTTCTATTGACTCGCTGGAACTGCCAAATACGGATGAAATAGATGCTTTTTATCATGCCAAATTAAATGAATTTGATAAAAAATGGATTCGTATTCTAGAGAGTGCTGCCAATATAGGTAATAAGTTCAATGCAGAAATTCTCGCAAAAGTATGGGGGTATGAACTCCTTGAAATTCTTGACTTTTTAGAAACTGCTGAACAAAAAGGACTGATAGAAGATCTTTCTGATGAAGATAATATTTATGAATTCAATGATAAGAGGATTATTTCTGCCGTAAAAAGTTATTTTTCAAAAGAGCAGGACACCGGTATCAAGCAGATCATTATTGAATACAATAAAAGATACCTGCAGCTAAAGGATACTATCATTGAAAACCCATCAGAACACTCTATAGAGGAAATATTATCAGTAGTGCGCCGGCTTACGCTGTTAATGAACAATGAAGAATACAACTATAAAGCAAAGCGTTTGATCTTTGAAGTGGCTGTCCGGATGATTGTTGAATTTGAATTCAAAAAGCTATTTGCTTTTACGACCTTTCTTAAAAAAAGAAACCAGCATCAGCTGGCTGAACTCTTGGAGACAATACTCAAAATTACAGACAGGGATACTTCTTTTAATGAAATAATTGATTTTGGGGAAAAGCTGCTCCATAAAACGTATGCTGAAGGTAGTATTGAACAGGAGCTCAGGATATATGGGTTGATGTTCAAAGAAAAAAGATTTAGTTCTGAAATAGAGAACAGAGATGATAAAGATAAGTTCATCAAAGAAAGTGAGCTTGCTATTATCAAAGGCAGGATAAATGACACATACAAAGGGGCTACTCTTATACCTCTTGGTTTTCTTTACATGAATTGTGTATCATTAAATTTTGATGAACAACTGAAGTTTCTGGAGGAGCTCAACGAAAAGCTAAAATCATCAACTGATCATAAAAGGCTCAGTCTCTACATAGAATGTCGAAAACTTTCTCTGCAGTTAAATGATAACTTTGATGAGAATGAGATCGATCAATCGTCAGAACTGTTGTTGCAAAAAGCCACAACAACCAATGATTTAAGATTGATTAAGATCTGCTTGAAGTTGCGAATTAAAGTTGTTTCACAATATTTAAATCAAAGAGAAAAGGGTGTCGAAATTTATAAATCGGAAATCAATTGGTTGTTAAAAGATGGTTCTATAACCATTCATTGGGTTTCATGTGTAGTTGAATTTTATTATCAATGGTCTGGATCGATTTATTGCAAAAACAACCCTAAAGAAGCTGAAAAAAATATAAATCTGTGTGAAGAGTTCATTTATAAAAGACATGATTCAAACGATTGGAATGAATTAATAGAAAATTGGTTCAATGCTAAAGAAGTATTTTTAAATGAAACCGGAAAATTAGATGATTTAAAAGCTGTATGTGAAAAGCATTTGCAACTCATTGCATCCAACATTGGAGATACATCTTTAGAGTATGCGAAAGCCTGTTATGAATATGCTGAATATTTTAAGTTGACTAAGGAGTATGATAAAATGATGAAATATCGTTTGATACAAATTGAAATTGAAGAAAGTTTGATAAAAACTGATCCAAGTATATATAGGGGACTCAGCAATAGTTACTTAAACATGGCAACTTATTACATGAATTATTTTGAGGACTATGATAATGCTTTAATATATGCTTTAAAATCCTTAAAAATTGTCGAGAACTATAAAGGTATTCCTGAGCATTCTATAGCTACTGCGCATTACTGGCTAGCTAGAGTATACAATTTCGGAAAGAAATATGATGAAGCCATTAAACACTACAATAAATCTATTGCACATAAAATTAAAGCGTATGGAAAGAATAGCTCTAAAATAGCTAAAAGTTATACAGATGTTAGTAATGTATTTGTGGCTAAAAATGATGTGCCTAGAGCAATTGACAGTTTAGAAAAAGCTTTAAATATATTACTAATAAATAGCACAAAAGAAAATGATGTTACTTCTATGAAATTTAATAATTCACTTGCAGCGTCAGTATATAAAAGCCTTGGAATGTATTATCTTAAAACTAATAAAAGTAAAAATCAAGATTTACAATTTTTTAAAACTGCTTTGGCTTTTAATGTAAAAACGCATGGTAAACTTGATGCAAAATCAGACAAAGTTCAAGTTGAAGGTCATATAGAATCATACAAGAATCTTGGAAATTCCTATCATTATGCTGGGGATTACTTAAATGCACTGAAAAACCTAAAAAAGGCACTTAAAATCTCAGAAAGTAATAACATAGCGAAAGCTAGATTGTATTTTGAGATTGGAAATATTCTCATAAAAACAGAAGAATTTAACGATGCTATTGACATTTTAAAACAAGGGTTTAAACTAGAACCTAAAATGGGTGGTTTCCCTTTTAAATTGGGAATTTGTTACGAGCAGTTAAAAGAATACGAAAAAGCCATTGAAAACTATGTTTTATGCGCAAAACTGCGAAAAGATGACGCTGGACTAGAACACAAACCTACACAAGATGCTATTAAAGAATCAATTCGACTAGCGAAGAAAACAAACAATGAAAACCTTTTACCGGAGTGGATGAACAAGTAATAATATTATGCCTTTGTTCTAATTAAATAATTCGGGTCACAAACTAAAAACCAATCCAAAATTGGTGTTAAAATCGGTGTCTTTTAGAATAGAGGGCGGGTCGCTATCGAACCTGTATTCTAGATCGAGACTAACGGAAAGCCACTCATTGATGGAAAACATCAGGTTGGTTTCGTTGAGTAATCTATAATCTGAAAAGTCTTTTAAATATTGCTGTAAATAGGTTGTATTAACTATAGTAAACACATCGTTCACCTCATAAACTCCAATTAAAGAAATAACACTTCTTGTATAGTTCGTATAGTATTTTTCAGCAACTGGCAAATCGGTGCGGTTGAGCAGTTCCTCTTCCTGCATTATCCCCGCACTAAGGTCAATTTTAAACGTTCGGGTCGAATCCTTTTTCTTTTCAATAATATTCTGTCTGAATCCTGCACCACCAAGCAGCCTATGCTCCAATAATAATATGGCATTACTCTGTACCTGAGCAAAGGCAAATAGGCGGCTTTTTGCTGAAAAATTATAGTTATACCTCAGCTGGCTAAATATACTATTGGATATTACCTGTTTACTTTCATTGATATACTCTCCCCCACTCAGTAATTTAAACGAGTTCTTTGCTCTTTTATACGCAAAATTAAGAGAGTATTCCACCAGCAGCACGTCTGCATTCCCCTGTATAGAGCTGCCCATAAGCTCTGTAGAAACAGCAAAACCATCGTCATTATCTATAAATAATTTTTCGGTATTGACAATGGACTGAGCCACAGAAAAGTTGTAAAACAACAACGCTAAAAAAAAAAGAAAGTATCTGTTCATATTTATTTATTATCGCAAACAAACTTAAAAAATTCCCAGATCATTACCATGGCAAGTGTATCGAGTTCGCAATATTTCAATAGCGCATTTTTAATGACCTCTCTTTCCTGATCGCTCATATTGGTATATTGAAGTTTAGCATAGGCAGATAAGGCCGCACCGCCATCGCTTATGCGGTCAATACCCGAAACAGAATCTTTTATAACCGATAGGTCAACTGCTGGTAGCGCATCATAGGGAGAAATATCCTTTTCTTTTATCCAAATATGATTATCAGGGAAATTTTTGGAGCTAATACCTAGCTGACCAATGGTCTGAGAGTATTTTTCATACAGGTGATCACTAACACGAAGTACGGTTGGTAGTACCTTCTTAATCGAATAGGACCCTTTCATGTAAGGATGATAAAAATATTTCTTTACTTCCTCACAAAGATCGATCATGTTTCTGTCTCCCTCCCATTGCTCAGCAGACTTTTTAACAGATTTAGTAATGGTTCTAATAAAATCTCTCAACTCTTCTTTATCGGGTTCATTTGAGGCACCAAGCTGAGTATAAATAGCATTAAGTATCGTGTTCTCATGTTTCGCGAATTTAAACACCGAACCATTATCATTTGATAATGCCTCTTTCAGTATTCTTACAAACTCAAAATTCGGAAAAACTCCAGCCTTATGATGAATATATTCGGATTGATGCGCAATACGACCACCTTCATAAACAATATGATGAGAGAATTGAAAAGCAACCTGTTCATAAGGCTTTCTTCCTTTAGTATAGGGCAATGCGGCCTGGCTGGTCTCAAAATCTATAAAATGAAGCGGGTATTTCCATTCGTTATTCATTACAGTAGATAAATTATCTATATCTAGGTAAAAATCCGCCTTTCCGTTTTTGTTAAGCTCTAGTGCTTTTTCTACCTGTACCCACTGTCTTTCCTGACTGGTAAGATGATAAGGAGAGAAATCTGATCCAACATCTTCCTGAACAAGCTCTTCCATAAAAAATATACCACTATCCAGTAATTTAGCTTTTCTAAAATTACCTATTTCAAAAATATTGGGCTTTTTCAGGTCGCTGTCGGTAAAGTTCTTCTGCTTTTTCCAGCATTCATCAAAACCACTTATAAGTTGCCGCGTTTCTTCATTGGTTTTAAACTCACATTTTTTACAATGCCATCCTATGGGCCAGTTAATCTTTTCATCTTTGCTATAATACTCTGAAAAAGTGTCGATCATGTCATAAAAGTCCATGCTTTCTATCGCCCTTTGCTGACCGTTATAAATACGGTTTAAATATTCATCAACTTTTAATAACCCTAATACAGAGTCTCCGGTTTCTTTATGCGTCTTAACCATTACATCGATTCCCGTTCTGTTGCCTTTATCGGTTTTTCGGAACATCTGATTGAGTCCGTCAACACTAGCTTTTTTCGTTTTATCGGCCATTAGTAAATAAGCAGACACATTCCACTCAGGATGGCTTTTTTCAATGACATGCTTCTGAAAAGCCACATCATAAAAGGTACTTATCCATCCTGGTTTAATCGATCCGTTCTTATTAAAAAAACCCAGATTATTTGGATCAAAAGACCGAGATTTTACTTCTATCAGCTGAACGTCATTTCCTTTTTTAACCAGAATATCTGTACGAATAAATAACTTTTCGTAAGAAAATGCTGCTTCATATATCACTGCATCATCACTCTTATTTAAAGCCCTTATAGTACTATCTAATGCATTCGAATAGTAGTTTTTTGAAGACCTATCGTCTTCAATTAATGTTCCACCCGGGTAATGAAGCCTTGCTAGTTCTTCTACCTGAAACCCACCTGATGCAAGTGCCTGCATAAAAGTATCTAGATCCTTTGTATTGGCATACAATTTTTCTTTTTTGGTATAATACAACTTGGCTGGGCAATCTATGCCCAGACGGAATCTTGATTTAGTTAAATATCTCATTCAAAAAAATTATTCTGTAATATTAAAAATATATGAAGAACTTCTGCATTAATATCAATATATTCAGTTGCAGCATAAATTAGGTACGTTGTTCACCATCATTTGTTTATGGTGGCAAATTGTTTTGAATTATTAAAAGTCCTTTGGATTTATCATATTCGTTATTACTCCATAGTAGATGTAGACCAAAGGCAAATAACACGAAATTAACATGAACGATAGCATAAGGGAATTAGATGAATTAACGGCAGGATTTACCGTTGATCAAAACGATCTTTTTATCAAAAATAGATACCCTTACATTCTAGTAAAAGCAGACAGCTAGATTAAAACAGGTCCTGAGGTGTACCGAAATGAAGACGCCTTTGCTATGCCCAAAGAAGGCCGGTCAGATGTGGGTCTTTCGCTTATCCTAGATGGCTTTTGATTGGATTGGGTTGGGTTGAGTTGAGTTTTACAGGTCATGCGAAATGTCTGTGAGATCAAGAGACGGAGCAAGTCGATAATTTATAGCACAAAAAAAGCCCCGATTCCTCGAGGCTTTTTCAATTCACTTTGTTTTGTAATCTTATACGTTCTCGATAATCATAGCAGAAGCACCACCGCCTCCGTTACAAATACCTGCTCCACCATACTTTCCGTTGTTTTGTTTCAAAACGTTGATCAAGGTTACAATGATTCTAGAACCAGAGTTCCCAAGTGGATGTCCCAATGAAACAGCACCACCGTTTACGTCCACCTTAGCAGGATCTAATCCCAACTCTTTAGTATTCGCTAATCCAACTACAGAGAACGCTTCGTTCAATTCCCAGTAATCAACATCAGCAGTAGCTAATCCTGCTTTTCCCAATGCAATTGGAATTGCTTTAGAAGGAGTAGTTGTAAACCATTCTGGAGCTTGAGCTGCGTCAGCATAAGAAGTCACTTTTGCCAAAGGAGTTAAACCGTATTTTTTAACTGCTTCGCCACTTGCTAAAATCAATGCAGAAGCACCGTCATTCAATGTTGAAGCATTTGCAGCTGTAACCGTTCCGTCTTTTTGGAATGCAGGACGTAAAGTTGGAATCTTATCCATTCTCACGTTTGAGTACTCTTCGTCTTTATCAACGATAACTGCGTCACCTCTTCTTTGAGGAACTTCTACAGGTACAATTTCGTCGTTGAATTTTCCAGATTCCCAAGCAGCAGCAGATCGATTGTAAGATTCAATAGCGAACGCATCTTGGTCTTCTCTGGAGAATCCATACTCCTTAGCACACATATCAGCACAAACGCCCATGTGTGTATCGTTATAAACGTCGGTAAGACCATCTTTAACCATTCCGTCAATAATATTGATATTACCCAATTTAACGCCGTTTCTAGCTTGCATATAATGAGGAACTGAACTCATGTTTTCCATTCCACCTGCAACAACAACTTCGTTATCACCAGCTTTTATAGACTGAGCAGCCATTGCAATTGCCTTCATTCCTGAAGCACAAACTTTATTTACCGTAGTACAAGGAACATCCTGATCCAATCCAGCAAACATTGCAGCTTGACGCGCAGGTGCTTGGCCCAAATTGGCAGACATTACGTTACCCATAATTACTTCATCGATAATCTTAGGATCAATTCCACTCTTTTCCAATGCGCCTTTGATAGCAGCAGCACCCAACTTTGGTGCAGGAACAGTAGATAAACTTCCCATGAAACTTCCGATTGGTGTACGCACGGCCGATACGATATATACTTCCTTCATAATATTAGATTTTGAGGCTGCAAAAGTAAGGAAAGTGGGAGCTTGATTTGAGTACTGGAATTGACGTTTTGGAATGTTTAATCAAAGTCCACTCAAACGGATTTGTTCGTAGCAAGAGAAGATAGTATTTACTACCCTACTCACGTCATTCTGAAATTATTTCAGAATCTCATTTCATAACTTACCACAAGAAATGCTGAAATAAATTCAGCAACACACATTAATTCATAAAACTCATCATTAATAAACTACTACATCCTGCGGAATCACCCCCGTTTCAAAATCGTACAATAATTGACCAGAAGAACTTAAAACGTAAGCAATCCCCTTCTTACTGTAATCCTTAGCGTCTGTCACAATTACATTTCCAGATTGAGCATCTATCCCTAACCCATAAAAATTAGCGCCTTCCTGTTTGAATATTTCGCTTGGGGTTGTGGTTGTGGTTGGTGCTATTTCACTCAAATCAACAGGAAATGAATAAACAGCTCGATTGATGAAATACAGTCTTTGATTAGTGATATTGTAATTCAATCGTGTTGGCGAATGTTCAATGTCCTTAAACTCATAATCAAAAGTTATTGCAAATGAAATTGGATCGATTCTAAGCAGTCGAGCCTTTTCTCTATCCCTTGGATTAAAACCACCACCACAAAGCACCCAAACCATGCCTTTGTTATCGACAACTATGCTTTGTGGCTGGTTCCCAACAGCTATTGACTTTATCTGTTTTCCTTCCAAAGAATACACGTCAACTGCATGCTGATTAACATTACA
>Ga0206128_1003789_pt1 | contig 12288 bp, 13 predicted proteins | sample Helgoland_Spring_7_FD_148601 | JGI IMG/M metagenome (GOLD analysis project Ga0206128, IMG submission 148601) | Pelagic subsurface seawater microbial communities from Kabeltonne, Helgoland, North Sea - Helgoland_Spring_Bloom_20160426_1 | ecosystem: Environmental > Aquatic > Marine > Epipelagic ...
GGGGTGCGGCAGCTGAAAAAAAACAACAAAGGGCATTAGAAGTAATAAAATGAAATCAGAAAACAAACTAGCAGGACTTGGACTTTTGACGGCAATTTCGGCTTCCCTGTGCTGTATTACTCCTGTTTTGGCTTTATTGGCAGGGACAAGTGGACTCGCCTCGACATTTTCTTGGCTTGACCCTTTGCGACCGTATTTAATCGGTTTGACAGTTTTGGTGCTTGGCTTTGCTTGGTATCAAAAACTGAAACCACAAAAACAAATTGACTGCGACTGCGATACGACCGAAAAAACACCTTTCATTCAGACAAGGAAATTTTTAGGTATTGTGACAGTTTTTGCAGGACTAATGCTTGCATTTCCAACTTATGCTCACGTATTCTTTCCACAGACAGAAAATTCAACAGTTGTCACCGACCAATCAAAAATTGAGACAGCAGAATTTAAAATTAACGGAATGACTTGTTCAGGTTGCGAAGAACACGTAAACCTTGAAGTAAACAAGTTGACAGGAATAATCAAGACGACTGTTTCATACGAAAACGGAAACGCAATCATTGAATTTGACCAAGCCCAAACCGACATTGAAGAAATAGAAAAAGCCATTGAAAAGACAGGCTATTCAGTAACGGACAAGAAAGAAATTAAATGAACATAGAACTACAATCAATAATCACTTGCCCCAACTGCGGACATAAAAAGGCGGAGACTATGCCGACAGATGCTTGTCAATTCTTTTACGAGTGTGATAGCTGCAAGAAAGTATTAAAGCCAAAACAAGGAGACTGTTGCGTTTATTGTAGTTACGGAACAGTAAAATGTCCTCCAATCCAACAAGGGACAAGTTGCTGTTAAATGATGAAGTTGGAAAAAATAAAAAAGCCGACCGCACAACAACGGCTATAGTGCATACCCTCCGGGATACGCACCATAGCCGGAACGTTGTATGCCATTGAAAAAAAGAAAAGCCACCGCACGTTCAAGCACATTTAATTTTGCTCGTACCTCACAAAATCAAAAGAGCTTTCACTTCCCCACCACCACCTTAACACGTATTTCAAACATTTTATATAACGAAATACGATATATTAAATCTAAATTATTAAATTGGTCCTTTCAAATTCTGAAACAAAATGAACAGAATAAAAGAAGTACTGGAAGAAAAGGGCATCAAGCAGATTTGGCTCGCTGAAAAGCTTGGCAAAAGCTACAATAGGGTGAATGGCTATGTACAAAATAGACAACAACCAAGGCTTGAAGTGTTGAATGAAATTGCTTTAATTCTTGATATTGATGTGCGAGAATTAATAATACCAACGAAGATAGATGAGTAAAGAAAAAATAACATTATCACAACTTGAACAGTATCTTTCTAAAGCAGCGTGGATCTTAAAAGGCCCCGTAGACGCTTCGGATTTCAAAGTATACATCTTTCCTCTCTTATTCTTTAAAAGAGTATCAGATGTATACGATGAAGAATATCAAACAGCTTTAGAAGAATCTGAAGGAGATAAGGAATATGCAAACCTTCCAGAATTTCACCGATTTATAATACCAGAAGGATGTCATTGGAAAGATGTAAGGGAAACAACTACCAATGTTGGTTTGGCAATCGAAAAAGCATTAAGAGGAATTGAACAAGCAAATCAGGAGTTTCTGTACGGCATTTTTGGTGATGCGCAATGGAGCAACAAAAACAAGCTTTCGGACCGCTTACTGATTGACCTCATTGAGCATTTCTCTCAATACGATTTAAACAACAGCAACGTAGACTCCGACCTGTTAGGTAATTCTTATGAATACTTAATCAAACACTTTGCTGATTTAACTAACAAGAAAGCAGGTGAGTTTTACACACCGCGTTCAGTTGTTCATTTATTAGGATTGATATTAGATCCTCATGAAGGCGAGACCATTTATGATCCAGCATGTGGAACAGGTGGAATGTTATTGGAGTGTGTCGATCATTTAAAACACAATAAGGAAGATTTCCGGACTTTAAAATTATTCGGGCAAGAAAAGAATTTGACCTCAAGTTCGATTGCCAGAATGAACATGTTCTTACATGGTATTGAAGATTTTTCAATAGTGCGCGGAGACACACTTCGTAATCCAGCATTCTTTGAGGCTGACGGATTAAAAACCTTCGACTGTGTAATTGCTAACCCTCCTTTTTCTTTAAAGGAATGGGGAGCCGAAAATTGGGCAAACGATCCCTACGGAAGAAACATTGCTGGCGTACCACCTGCTGGTAATGGTGATATGGCTTGGGTGCAGCACATGATTAAATCCATGAATAGCACTGGCAGAATGACTGTAGTATTACCTCATGGAGCGTTGTTTAGAAAAGGGGCAGAAGGAAAAATAAGAAAGGAACTGTTAGAGCAAGACATGCTGGAAGTTGTAGTTGGTTTAGGGCCAAACATCTTCTACGGCACACAATTAGCAGCTTGTGTAATGGTGTTCAAAAAGCACAAAGACGCTGATAAAAAGAATAAAGTGTTATTCATTGATGCCTCAGATCAAGTGCGAGTAGGTAGAGCACAAAATTACTTAGAGCCAAATAACGTAAATCAAATTTTTGATTGGGTTAATGCATATCAAGATGTTGAGAACTACGTGAAAATTGCTTCCAAAGACGATCTATTGGAGAACGATTACAATTTGAATATCCCCTTGTACGTAGAGAAAATCATTGAAGATAACCTTCCATCAGTTGAGGAGGCTTTGTCAGATTTGAAAACAGCTTGGGACGAAAGTTTGGAGGCAGAAGAAAAATTTAAAACGATATTAAAAGAATTTATATAGATGACCCAACAACAACTAGAAAAATTCCTATGGGGAGCAGCCACCAAATTACGTGGTTTAATTGATGGAGGAGACTACAAGCAATACATCTTTCCATTACTATTCTTCAAGAGAATATGCGATGTGTACGATGAAGAGTTTAAGTTAGCCCTAAAAGATAGTGATGGCGACAAGGAATATGCTGCCTTTGCCGAAAACCATCATTTTATTGTGCCTAAAGGAGCCCATTGGAAAGACGTAAGAGAAACCACCACCAATGTGGGTACAGCCTTGCAAAATGCTATGCGTGAAATTGAAAAAGCAAACCCAGATACCCTTTACGGAATTTTTGGTGATGCTTCATGGACCAACAAGGACAGATTGAGTGATGAAATTTTGATCAATTTGGTGGAACATTATTCTCAACACAAACTCAATTTGGCTACTGTGCCCGATGATAAATTAGGGGATGCTTACGAATACCTAATTAAAGAATTTGCAGATGATAGTGGACATACAGCAGCCGAGTTTTACACCAACCGAACGGTAGTAAAACTAATGACCATGATAATGGACCCCAAATCAGGGGAAAGTGTTTACGATCCTACTTGTGGTTCTGGTGGTTTGTTGTTGAATTGTGCCTTGCATTTAAAAGACGAAGGCAAGGAATACCGTACCCTTAAATTATACGGACAAGAAATTAACCTATTGACTTCTGCCATTGCCCGAATGAACATGTTTATGCATGGTATTGAAGAGTTTAGTATTGTGAGAGGAGATACCTTAGCCAATCCTGCCTTTTTGCATAACGATGAATTGAAGAAATTTAATGTGATTTTGGCTAATCCGCCTTACTCGATAAAAGCATGGGACCAAAAAGCATTTACCAACGACCCTTATGGAAGAAATCTTTGGGGGGTCCCTCCACAGGGCTGTGCTGATTATGCTTTTCAGCAGCACATGCAAAAGAGTTTAGATGAGAAAAATGGACGTTCTATCTCGCTTTGGCCTCATGGTATTTTATTTAGAGATTCAGAGGCAGAAATGCGCAAGAAAATGATTGAGGAAGATTTAGTGGAATGTGTCATTGGTTTAGGACCAAACTTATTCTACAATTCACCAATGGAAGCTTGTTTATTAATTACAACAACGAATAAAGACAAGAATAGAAAAGGAAAGGTGCTTGTTGTTAATGCTGTTAAGGAAGTAAAACAAGACAAGAATATTGGGTTCTTAGAACAAAAACATTTAGACAAAATATACCAAACCTATAAAGATTTTAAAGATGAAGAAGGCTTTTGCAAGGTCTTAACTATTGAAGAAATTATTGGAAACAAAGGAAGTTTAAATATTGCTCAATATGTCAGTAATGTTGATACAAGTATAGAGCAAGTATCATTGGATGATGCATTGGAAACATGGAATACCTCATCAAGTGATTTGAAGAAAAGTATGAATGAATTATTTCAAATTCTGAATTAATATGGATACAATGACACAGAATATTGATTTGAAAAACCTTGACAAATCGACTTGGAAGACCTATCGTTTTGATCAATTAGCACAGAAAGTCTCCGAAACAGTTGACCCAAAAACGACTGATTTAGATATTTATGTTGGGTTAGAACATTTGGATGCGGAAAGTATCCATTTAAAAAGAAGAGGAGTTCCATCTGACGTGAGCGGAGGCAAATTAAAATGTTATCCTGGTGATATTATTTTTGGTAAACGAAGAGCTTACCAACGAAAAGCTGCTATTGTCGATTTTGAAGGAATATGTTCAGCTCATGCTTTCGTTTTGAGAGCAAATCCCGATGTAATTGACCCTGATTTATTTCCGTTTTTTTTACATTCTGATCTATTTATGCATTGTGCTGTAGACATCTCTGTTGGAGGTCTTTCTCCAACTATTAATTGGGGCCAATTAAAGGAGCAAGAATTCCTCCTCCCGCCCAAAGACCAACAAGCCCAACTGGCCAAATTACTTTGGGCGATGGATGATGTGATTGAGAAAGAAAAAGAAGCTTTATGTAAATTAAAAGTGGGTAAAACTGTTTCTTTAAAAAATTTATTTAATGAAAATACAGCAGAAATACAGTTAAAGAAAATTGGAGAAATAATAACAGGATCAACCCCCTCTACTAAAAATAGTGATTATTGGGATGGGAGTGTTCAATTTGTCACTCCTGCAGACTTGGAAAACCAAATAAACATAAAAAAAACTAAAAGATATATTACTGAAGAAGGATTAGAAGTAACTAGGATAATACCACCTAATTCAATAATGGTTGTCTGTATTGCATCAGTGGGTAAAATGGGGATCTCCGCAGAAAGGTGTGCTACTAATCAACAAATTAACACTATTGTACCAAATCAAGATATTGACCCTAAGTATTTGTATAATACATTGAGTTTGTTCGTACATAGAATTGTTTCTAGAGCAGCTAAGTCAGTTGTCCCTATTTTAAATAAAGGGGATTTTAGTTTAATAAAAATGCCGATTCTGGAGGAAGCTGACCGAAAAATTTTCGTGAAGATTGCGGATAACTTTGACTTGTCAATTTTTGACTTTGAAAGAAATTTAAGTGATTCTCAATCCCTTCAAAAAAGTTTAATCAATCAAGTGTTTTAGGTATGGGATTTAACGAACTAAATAGCGTAGAACATTACATCATTCATCAATTGAGTGGTGTAAACTTGAACGATTCGAATGCTGCTGAACCAAAAGTGGGTTATGGAGCACAATGGGAGTTTAAATCGTCCGATCAAATCAAACGAACAGTCAACGAGGTTCTGGTAGAATCAGAATTAAAAGAAGCTTTGGTTCGCCTAAATCCTGAAATCAATTCAAACCCTGATTTAGCTGATGAAGTTATTTACAAACTAAGAGCGGTACTAATTGCTGTCAACCAAGTTGGTTTGGTAAAAGCCAATGAAGAGTTTTTTAAATGGATGACAGGTGATAAAACAATGCCTTTCGGAGAAAACAATCGGCATGTTCCAGTTCGCTTAATAGACTTTGAAGATTTATCCAACAATAGCTATATCGTAACCAATCAATATCGCATTCACCACCGCGAAACTAAGATTCCAGATGTTGTGATGATGATTAATGGTATTCCAGTTGTGGTTGGAGAAGCTAAAACACCTATTCGTCCTTCAGTAAGTTGGTTAGATGGCGCTCATGAAGTACATGAGATTTATGAAAATGCAGTGCCTCAATTATTTGTACCCAACATATTGTCGTTCGCTACAGAAGGAAAAGAGTTGTATTATGGTGCTATTCGTTGTCCATTGGAGTTTTGGGCACCTTGGCGTTTAGAAAATGATGAAGATGCCATTGCAAAAAGGTTAGGATTAGGAGAAGTTGGTAAAGAATTATCGGATTTATTAAGCCCAGCAAGGTTGCTAGACATCCTTCTCAATTTCTCTCTGTTCTCAACAGACAAAAAGAAACGAAGAATTAAGATTATCCCTCGTTTTCAGCAATACGAAGGAGCCAACAAAATTGTAGAACGTGTAAAAGAAGGTCGTGTTAAAAAAGGATTGATTTGGCATTTTCAAGGTTCAGGAAAATCATTTCTAATGGTCTTTGCCGCGCAGAAATTAAGACGTTCGCCAGAGCTGAAAAGCCCTACGGTAATAGTGTTGGTGGATAGAACGGATTTAGACACACAAATTAGCGGAATTTTTGATGCAGCTGATGTTTCTAATGTTGAAAGCACAGATAGCATCAAGGAATTACAAGTAATGCTTGAGCGCGATACCCGAAAGATCATTATTTCAATGATTCACAAATTTCGGGATGCCAAACCCAATATGAATACGCGCGACAATATCATTGTACTGGTTGATGAAGCTCACAGAACTCAAGAAGGTGATTTAGGCCGTCAGATGCGTGCTGCTTTGCCCAATGCATTTCTATTTGGATTAACAGGTACGCCAGTTAATAAGGCCGATAAAAATACTTTTTGGGCCTTTGGGTCAGAAGGTGACGAAGGCGGATATATGTCGCGTTACACTTTTCATGATTCTATTCGTGATAATGCAACATTACCACTTCATTTTGAACCAAGGTTGGTTGATGTACATGTAGATAAAGAAACCATAGATAAAGCGATGGCAGACTTCAAAGAAAGTCAAGCCCTATCAGATGAAGAAGCGGATGCATTAAATCAAAAGTCAGCAAAAATGGCTGCATTCTTGAAGTCACCAGAACGAGTTTCTAAGATCGTTGAAGATATTGCTAGTCATTTTAAAGAAAAGGTTGCCCCTCATGGGTTTAAGGCCATGATAGTAACTCCTGACAGACACGCTTGTGTCCAATACAAAGAAGAATTAGATAAATATTTCCCAGAAGAAGCGAGTCGTGTTGTGATTTCCACTTCTGCAAACGATCCTTTTGAGTTTAAACAAAAATGGGGTGTCGATAAAAGTCAACAAGAAAAAATAGTAGAAAAGTTCTGTGACCCAATTTCAGAAACTAAATTCATTATTGTAACCGCCAAACTCCTCACTGGTTTTGATGCTCCCGTATTACAAACCATGTATTTGGATAAGTCAATAAAAGATCACACACTATTACAAGCAATCTGTAGAACAAATCGATTATATCCAAATAAAAACTTTGGAAGAATTGTAGATTATTTTGGTGTATTTGATGATGCAGCAAAAGCGTTACAGTTTGATGAGGAATCAATAAAACAAGTCATCACTAACCTCTCTGAATTAAGAGAGAAACTTCCCAAGGCAATAAAGGAAACCTTAAGTCATTTTGAAGGAGTAGACAGAACTATTGATGGTTTTGAAGGTTTAGAGGCAGCTCAAAATGCGATTAAATCTGATGAGACAAAAGATGCCTTTGCAAAGGATTATAAATATCTATCTAAACTATGGGAGTCACTTTCTCCAGATAATATTTTAGATTTATATAATACAGACTATAAATGGCTGTCTCAAGTATTTGAATCTGTTCGTCCTGCATCAGGAAGTATAGGGAAGTTATTATGGTTTACTCTAGGGGCTCAAACAACTAAACTGATACATGATAACATACATGTAGGTGATGTACATCAATTAGATGAATTTGTACTGGATGCAGACGTGATAGAGGATATTTTCAATAATCCTGATCCAAAGAATGCAAAGCAATTAGAAAAAATTCTAATCAAACGATTTAAGAAGCTCGGAGGAGATCCAAGATTCAAAAAATTAAGTGATCGATTGGAAGCATTGAGGGACAAGGCCGAACAGGGACTTATTACCTCTATCGAGTTTGTTAAAGAACTCTGTAAAATTGCAAAAGAAACACTACAAGCGGAGAAAGAGTTAATTGAAGAAATACAAGAAAAAACTCCAAAGGCGGCATTGACTGAGTTGTTCCTGGAGTTAAAGACAGACTCCACTCCTGCTGTAGTTGAAAGAATAGTTGGTGGGGTAGATGCTATTGTAAGAGCAATAAGTTTTCCTGGATGGCAACATTCTAATCAAGGAGAAAGAGAAGTTCAGAAGTCGCTTAGAAAGCAATTATTAAAGTATAAACTACATAAGGATCAGGTATTGTTTGATCGAGCTTATGCTTACATAAAAGAGTATTATTAATGGCCAACGCAAGTTCAAGCACATTGCAATCCTCCTACGTGCGGTTGCAAAGAGCTTTCTCGCCAACGCTAAAAACGAAAGAATAAAATAAAAACGGCATACAACAATGTGTATAGTGCATAGCACCCTTCGGGATGCTACTACACCATACACGGAACGTTATGGGCAATCCCCCTTCGAGCAAAATATCGATGAATATTTTCGCTAACGTTGGTAAAAAAGAATAAGAATATGCTAATTTTTGGAAAATGTAAAGCATTGATAATTAGAGATTAATTTTTACGTTAGTTGGAATTAGGGAACGAAGAACAATAGTCAGTAAAGCGACCGACTTAATCGGAATAAAAAATAGACTGACAAAAAATATTCGAACAAAAATTGAACATAGCGGGATAAGAATTTGACCTGAACAATCCCGAAAATAAGGTAAGGCATAAATTTAAAAGGAAATATAAAATGAAAAAAACAATTACATTAAAAATTGCTTCCATAATTTTAGCAGGAACAGTTTTACTTTCTAGTTGTGCTAGTACGACAATGATACAATCAACCCCGAGTGGTGCTAAGTTATATTTAGATGGAGAGAATGTTGGTAAAACACCATACTCTCATACAGACACTAAAATTGTGGGTAGTACAACGACCGTTAAATTGAAAAAAGAAGGATATGAAACTTTTAATACTTCTTTTTCAAGAAATGAACAGGCTGATGTTGGAGCAATTATTGGGGGGCTTTTTGTTTGGGTACCTTTCTTATGGACAATGAAATATAAACCGACCCATTCTTATGAACTATCACCACTTCTTGATAATCAACCAACTATTTCGTCAGAAAAAGAACAAAACACCAAATCAAAAACAGATAGGCTTCGTGAATTAAAGGAACTTCTTGATGAAAATGTTATTACTCAGGAAGAATTTGAAAAGGAAAAAAAGAAAATTTTGGAGGAATAAAAGCCCATAACAAAGGCTATACGTAATTTGGGTAATGTGCTAATATTGAAGTTCATAGCATTAAATATTATTAGTGGTAAATTGAAAATTAATCGTTTCAAAATCCCAAACTACGCATAGCCAAACCGTTATCTACAAGCAAAAAACCACAATCTTAAAAAAAGGTAAACATACAGTTTGTAAAACCAAATGGTTTTGCATTATAATGAAAGACACCATAACATTTAAAATTGAATACAACTTTCCAATTACCGAAATATGGAAAGCTATAACCGATAAAGAAGCAATGAGTGAGTGGTTGATGCCTTGCGATATTGAACCTGTAATCGGACATAAATTTCAGTTTAAGACAAAATCTTTCCCTGGGTTTAACGGCACTATTGATTGCCAAGTATTAGAAGTGATAGACAACGAATTGTTATCGTTCAGCTGGAGTGGCGGTCCATTAAAACAAACCAAAGTTAGTTTTAGGCTCAAAAAATCAGGAAGTAAAACAATACTATATTTTGAGCACAATGGATTTGAAGGCTTCCTGAACAGGGTTATTGTCAGAAAGATTTTATCCAATGGTTGGAAAACCAAGATACTACCAAGTCTACTGCAAAAATATCTTGAAAAAAATGGGTGATGTATTTAAAGCCATAGCAGACCCGACAAGACGGGAAATATTACTGATGCTTATTGAGAAGTCTAGTAGCATTGGCCAATTAGCTGATAATTTCAATATGTCAAGACCTGCAATAGCTAAGCACATAAAAATATTGCAAAATGCAAATCTGCTTGATATTGAACCTGACAATGAAGATGGCAGGCAACGAAACTGCTTTGCACAATTAGAAGCATTAAAAGAGGTGGAAGATTACCTTACCAAATTAGAAGAATTTTGGAAGGAAAAGTTCAATGGCTTAGAAACATATCTCTCTAAAAGGAACAAGAAATGAAAAAACACCTATTGGCTTTACTTGTATTTACAGTACTACTTTTTCTATGGAGTGGACTTACACAAATACTTCCTTGGGGAGTTCCAACTGCTCAAAAAATTACAGTACAATCCGATAGTGCTGCAAATAGAATTCCCAACCTTATTAAGTTAGAACCGAATACATTGACCACTAATAATTTCGATTCCACTTTTAACAATAAAATAAGTACATATACTACCGACAAAACATTTTCTTGGATTGTAACCCAACCCTTAAAAACAGATTATACCAGTTACTTTATTAGCGAAATAGTGACTCAATTTTTTATTGGAGCTCTACTTACACTATTACTTGTACTAACTAAAAACCACAAAATACAAACTCAGATGATGTTTATAGGAATTGTAGGTTTAGTTGCTTGGGCAGCCACTTATGGGCAATTGCTAAATTGGTGGGCTATGCCAGCCACTTATGCTATTGGTGTCGGTGTAAACTTGATAATTGGATGGCTTTCTACAGGTTTTTTGGTATCTCGCTTTATTCTAAAATCAGAAAAACTATGAAAATAACCCAAAACGAAAAAGTAACAGAATATATCAATAACACTTCCTCCGAGCAAAAGGAATTATTCGGAATTCTGCGTCAATTAATCCATAAAACTATTTCTGGTACAACTGAAGAACTAAAATGGGGAATGCCAGTTTTTATAAAAACTAAGATTTTCACCTACTTAAGAAGCACCAAAAATCACGTAGCTCTTGGACTTTACAATATTGATAGAATAACTGACCCTGATGGACTACTTGAAGGTACAGGGAAAAATATGAGACACCTTAAAATCAAAAAAATGGAAGATATAGACGAAGGACTAATTAAGGAGTGGTTAGAAGCAACAGTAAAATAAAAAAGCCAGTAGATAACAAAGTGTATAAGTAATAGCCTCCTATCGTCAGCCACTACTCATACACAAACCGTTATATGCAAGCCCACGGAATAACTAACCGAGAGCTTAATACTTTTCTTGATTACTAAAATTTTTAGCTATTTAATCATTTATTATATTTATTACCGATGAAGTACATTTTCATTTTATAGCATTAAATTTGCGATATACACCACTTATAATTAATAGATAAATTAAAAAATGAATAAAATAGAGTATATAGAAAATGAGATTTCTGAATTGAGAAATGAATTGAAAAATCATAAACTTTATGAAAACTTACATAACATTAATGATGTGAAAATTTTTATGGAAAATCACATATTTGCAGTATGGGATTTTATGTCTCTTTTAAAAAATCTTCAAATAAACCTCACTAAAGTTCAAACACCTTGGACACCACCAAAAAACCCAAAACTATCAAGATTTATAAATGAAATTGTTCACGGAGAGGAAAGTGACATTAATGAATTGGGAGAACCAAAGAGTCATTTTGAGATGTATTTAGACGCAATGTTCCAGGTAAATGGAAATACGAATGAAATTAATGAATTTATTAAGCTTATTGAATTGGGAAATTCAGTTGACTATTGTTTTAGTCAAGTTAATGTCGATAACAGAGTAGCTGATTTTGTTAAATTCACATTTTCGATTATTGAAACAAATAAGCCACACCTCGTAGCTTCTGCATTTACGTTTGGGCGAGAAGACGTTATTCCAGATATGTTTATAGAAATTCTTAAAAATTCAGATTCTGAAAACAAATTATACAGCAAAATAAATTACTATCTCGAACGACATATTGAACTTGACGGAGATGAACACGGTCCTCTATCTCTTGAGATGATTTCTGAATTATGTAAAGATGATGAGCAGAAATGGAATGAAACACTAACTGTAGCGAAACAATCATTAGAAAAACGAATTGAACTTTGGAATGCTATATCTGATTTAATACAGAATAAAAAGCCTGCATATAACACCGTGTATAATTAATTGCTTTGGCAAGTGCTTATGTGGAAAATTCCGCTGGAATTTTCTCTGGTTCGTTTTTGTTTGCTAAATTAGTTGCTTAACCAC